>OKQK01000218.1_pt1 | contig 16543 bp, 15 predicted proteins | sample 1609911 | NCBI WGS metagenome assembly OKQK01 (sample SAMN04436595, study PRJEB24849) | human gut metagenome | biome: human gut; feature: NICU; material: stool | host: Homo sapiens | place: USA: Saint Louis, MO | collected 2009-11-17 | reverse complement strand
AATTTGTCAGAGTGATGATAAAGGATAAAAATGTCATGAAATAGGTAATGTAGCCAAAGGAAGCGGGATAATCGATTTTGGCAGTCAGAACGATCAGCTGCACGACATAGGTGGTCGTGAAGGCCGCAAGCTCAAGGAAGGTCATCCCAATGACATTTCTCATAAATAAAGCTTTGGCTGTAGCTTTTGAATTATCCATCATTACGATTTTATAATTTAATAAACGCTTTGCGGGTGTCTGTCCCGGCCATATTTTTAATGGTATATACACATAATAAAACGTATAGAATAAGAATACAAAGAATGTGATAATATATGCCCAATGCAACGGAATGCCAGCCAGTATTTGTGTAGTATTCGTTGAGCCGGTGAGGGAGGCTTGGATGATGACCAAGGGAATTACGCAGAATATATTGGCAAGCATGAAATCAATCAGATACCCGAAGAATCTTCTGATATTCGACACGGGAGAATGCTCTGTATCTTTTACAAGGGTATCCTGTTTTTTCAATAATGCAATGCTTAAACGATCGATGAGCCCCAGCTTCTTTTCTCTGTAATGCTTTGTTGGTTTCTTATTATTTCCAGTGGTTTTCGCAATCATAATATCTCTCCTTACTCAACGATACGTGCAATAAAATCATTATAATCATGACTTTCTAAAAGTGTCGCAAACCGATTGGCATCACTCACTGCATTGCTCAGCCAGTCAAAGAACAGCTTCAGCATATAGCGGTCTGCATCATTGATTGCAAGCAGTATGACCAGCTTTACTTCAAAAGGTCCCCATGGAATCGGATTCTTCAAAATAGCAACGGATATGTTGGATTTAATGCTCATTACATTGAAGCTATGCGGTACGGCAAAGCTGTAGGCAAAGGAGGTTGCGGACATGGATTCTCTTTTCAAGACAGATTCCTTGAATCCTTCCGGTATATAACCGGATGCCTGCAAATTATCACACATATAATTGATTACGTCCTCATGCGTCGCTATATCAACATCTGTATAGAAGAATCGTGGTTCTATCATACCGGATATACCTTCCTCAAACTCTTTCTGAAAATGCTTCTTATCCAATAGGTTCAGCGCCTGGAAAATACGGCTTTCGTCCTCTAAATTGATAAACAATGAAATTTGAATCGTGGCAATATCCAGGTCATGCTGCAGGGGGAGTGTTGTCAGTATCAAATCAGGCCGCGCATTAAGAATTGTTTTCTGTTCGAAGAAGTTCAGACATTCCACAATGACCATTCGCTCACCGAACCGATTTTCTACTTTTTTGACGCACATATTACTTAATGCCTGATCGTGTGGATAAATCATAATAACCCGGTATTTTCCCGACAGGTTCGCACGCTCGAAGGCAGCACCGAGATGCAGCGATAGAAAACCTATTTCGTTTTCACCGATCACCTCATTTAATTGTTCTTCCAGATACCGTGCAACACGTATTCCCATTTCAAATACCAGAGGATATTTACGTTTAATCTCCTGCAGATATACATTTGATACATCATGTTTTCTTATCTGGCGCTCCATGAGTGACTGCATGTGCATTTTCAAACCGATACGCAAATCACTGTCTTGTGCGAAATCAATATCAAAATCATCATGAATAACTTCTAACATACCGTCGATAATATCATCACTTGTTAAGCTATCATGAAATTCATGAACCAGATCCTTTGAGTAACTGGTTCCTTTCTTTCCCATCAATAACAATGCAAGCAGCGCGATTTCATCCTCAACGATTTCTATACGTATCTTCTTGGCTGTATTCTGAAAAAATTCACGTGCTATCTCATATTCCTGACTTTTCTTTAATTCTTCATAATCGCGTTCCGTATGTATATAGTTATGTCGTAAAATTCGTTCGATTGCGATTCCCACATGAACCATCAGCATCGGAAATGCCATTTCACGTACATGGAAATTGTATTTGTTAAACGTTTCTTCAAGTGTATCCTTAACAATCAGTAAATCGAAATCATTATACAATGCCGCAAGGTTATTCAAATTCAGAAAATTTCCCTGTGTTTCCTCAGCTAATAAATCTTTATACAGCTTGCGCTTACTCTCTTCATCACCTTCTAAATGGATAAAGTTCTTAGAGCGTACCAATCTTAACTGCTCATAGGGCTCAATCATTTTTTTTATACGTTTAATATCATTATCAATCGAATATTCACTAACAAATACCTGATCCTGTAAATTGGTGATGCTTAGTTCATTTCGTTGAAATAGAAGCTGCTGTATGATATATATACATCGTTCCTGCGGTGTCTGTGCGATTGGCTGTTCGATTTCAATGTTCAGCGTCCGAAGAATTTCCTGATTCAAATGATATCCATAGCGAAGATTGGACTCAATCAATGCATTCTCATAATAACGATTAATGGAATCAATGTCTGAGCGTATGGTACGATCTGATACATTTAGAAGCTTGGATAATTCTTTACCTGTAATCCAATCGTTAGAGTCATTCATCATCATGATGATTTTTTCCTGTCTTTTATTTAGTCCCATGTTGTCAATCCTCTCTAAATAGTATTATATAGAATTATCTTCAATAAGTAATTAACATTTTTTCCTAACTCTTAGGAAGTTTTGCGAATTGGTTATTGGAATTTCCTTTTTTAAACAGGTGCAGAGGGAAAAGAGAAGTGTTATTCTTTTCTTTAAGTACAACTGGTCTTTCTGTATAGTCAGGACTGAGACTGCTGTCTTAGCAGTATAGCTGAATGGGAGATATGCTTTTTTCCTTATTTAAAAAGTCCAATACTATGAAAAAAGAGTGTCATAATGGATAGGCTGTGCCGCAGTACCTAAAATACGATATGAAGTGCTCCTGCGATAAAGGATTTTATGCGGCTCTGATGGAAAAGAAGGTCATGCCTGCATAAGCGATAAACAGAAGGAGGTTATTCCTCAGGTCTGTATGCCATGCATTAAAATATTGAAGGAGCTCTGCTGCAAGCATTTGATCTATTTCTGTAACTCACATTCAAGGTTATCAAGATCCTGTTGATTAGCTGCAATAATCATGTTCAAGAAAAGATTCGGTTTGTGTGAGATGAAGCGGCCTGTCACAATCGGCAGAAGAATGCATTTTTCCTACCGCCTAGGAAACCCTTTTAGCCACTCTCAAATGAAAAGGAATTATAATAATGTAGAAAATTAAAGAGGGGATCGCTTATGTTAACACATTCATTGAAGAACAAAAAAATACGTTATCTATTCAGCTGTATCGCAGTTGTTATCTCAGCATTATTGCAGGCATATGTCATTCAGGTTTTTATTACACCGAGTAATCTATTGAGCAGCGGTTTTACCGGCGTTGCTATTTTGATTGATAAAATAGCTGCTTTATATGGCTGTCATATTTCAACCTCCGTCGCAATCCTGATGTTAAATATTCCGGTGGCATTGATTTGTTTTAAAAGCATCAGTAAAAAATTCACCATACTTTCTACCATTCAATTTGTTTTAGCTTCTGTATTTTTAAACTTCTGTCGTTTTCAGCCGCTCTTTCATGACCTGGTGCTGAATGTTATTTTCGGAGGGTTCTTGTATGGTCTTTGTGTTGTCATCGCTTTAAAGGGAAGCGCGTCAACGGGAGGGACGGATTTCATCGCTCTTTATGTTTCCAATAAAATCGGAAGGTCTATTTGGGAACAGGTTTTTATCTTTAATGCTTTAATATTATGCATATTTGGATTCATGTTTGGATGGCTGTACGCAGGATACTCCATTGTTTTTCAGTTTATCACAACAAAAACGATTTCTACATTTCATCATCGCTATGAACGTGTAACCATGCAAATTACGACAACCATACCTGAGCTTGTTATTGATATGTATGTTGACCACTATCGTCACGGAATTTCCTGTATACAAGGGTATGGCGGGTTTAGTAAAAAGAAAATGTATCTGCTGCATACCGTCGTTTCCTCATATGAAGTTGCGGATATTGCGAATCTGTTGCGAGAGGCAGATCCGAGGATTATTATTAATGTATTGAATACGGAGGAGTTTTACGGAAGCTTTTATATGGCTCCCATGGAATAGAAATGGTCGGATATATCAAATGATTAGGAAAAAGCAAACAGCATGAAAGACGAATAAATATCATGAAAGCTACATAAAAATCCTTAAAGATAGATAAAAGAAATAAATAGAAAATAGAAGAAATCAAACATAATATAAAATAACTTAAATAGAGAAAAGAGCGGTTCTACGACTATATTCATATTTCAAGAAACAGCTCATTAATCATTTTTCAGCTAAATATCACATAGGACAAGACTGTATTCTCTGACCCTTATGCACATAGGCGGTAAATACGGCTTTTCTTTTCTCCTTGTTCAATCAGGCAGCCATCAAGGACCATCTGTTTCAGGAGTCTTTTGGTTGTAGATTCAGCGAGATTTAGCAGCTTTCTGGCTTCCCGGTTGGAAATACAGCCATGCTCGCGGATATACTCTTTAATTAGCTGCCGTCGTTCTTCAGATAATGGTTTTTTATCGGCTTTTATCGGCTTTTTTCCTTCTTTACGAAATAAATTTACACGAAAGGTATCTCCTATTTCTGTAAATTCGGGAGTACGCAGCTGATATTCTTCTGCTCTTTTGATGATGCGACGAATTCCCGTACCCCATCCTTCTATAAGCTCCATGCGGCTGAATACTTCCGCAATCGCTTTATTTCTTATTTTTGAACGACCGTTCACAGCTTCCTTCAGAGTTAATCCGCCATACAGCATACCGGGGGAAGTGATTTCTAAGCGATCGTCAAACAGAGCGACTTGAACACAGGAGGAATCCATAAAGCTGAGATGACACTGTGCGTTAATAATCATTTCGCGGATAGCCCCAACCGGTAGTTCGTATCTTTCTTTACGCAACAGTCCGTTAATTTCAGCGCTTCGATTAATATGTCTGAGTACAAAGCGATAAGCCTCTTCGATCTGTTCATACAGGGCTCCGGAATATTCCTTTTTATCAAGAAATTCATCACGATCATTACCCTTGAATAACGCACATTGTATTTTTGCAAATCTAAAAATAATCGCTTGTAAGCAAAACAAAGGAATTGGTGGCCAGCAGCTGATTTCCGCTTTTCTTCAGAAGCTTTCAGTTCAGAAGGTGTTCCACTGTAATTACTGCAATACTTCTTTTTTCTTCTGATGAATCTATAGCGGACTTCATATATCTATGTATATCCTGACAAAGCTTATCTATGGCATCTTCTTTTACTTCATAGCCAATGCAGATTTGTTCATCCCATGAAGCATGTGTTCCTTCCAGCTCCAGCTCTTTGAGCTTGACAGCATCTGCTTGGCGTGAAGTTCCTGCCACACGGATATAAGTGCCGTTTTCCTTGCCTGTATGTTTAAGGTAGTAAGGACGGTTGGTACCAGCATATATTTCAACTATAACAATGCATTTACCCTCTATAGTCTGGAAGCTGATATCCGGCACTATTTGTGGTTCACAGCTATCCGAAACAGCATTCGCTATGGAATCCATAATCTGAAACACGGAATCCTTATCCATACCAATTACAGAACGGGTGGAGTCGTCAATTCCGATAATGAGTGTTCCACCACTCGTATTTGCGAAGGCAGTCATAGTTTTTATGTATGTTTCACTGCGCTTCGGCAGAGCTGCTTTATATATGTTTAGATTCACCCTGCATAGTTTCTTCTATCGTCATAATAGACCTCACTTTCATATGATAAAAAAACTAAATAATATACAGATGAAAGCTGTGCCGGCTTTTTAAATGAGGTCCTTTCTGATAAATTGAAATATGATGTATGTTCATGTCAGGACCTCCTCTTGGTTTTATATATTGTAACATGATTTATCCATGCGTTGGGAACATGTTGAAAGCTTATCTTCGTTTTTTACATATTAGGGGTGTTACAGTTTGATTTAGGGATATAGTTTGAGGCAAAGCGTCTTAGTCCTTTCGCTTATATAAGGTCTGGCGGACTGTGAAATCATATACAAGCTGCTTATCATGGTTACGATAGAGGTAGCAAAATATTCTAGTAAAGGAAGCGTGCAATGCTCTTTTTTCATATGCAAAAGAAAAAAGGAAGCACACGGCTTCCTCTAAGGGACTTTGCATTCGGATGGTTCAGCGAACCAGTGAAATTACGAGGATTATGACACCCAACACAACCGCACTGATCAGTACATTGCGGAATGTAAAGAAGTCATACGTATAGTTTCCTGTATCCTGCTCCATTTCTTTCTTTTCCCTCAAATTATGTTCTTCAACGCCATTTGGCGGTGAAAGCTTCTCCTCATTCATGGTATCTCACCCCTTACATGCAAAATCTCTTTCCTTTTGTTCCTGCAATCACATTATAGCATAAGTGACTGCTTTTGTATTAAAACTCATAAAATCGTAAGAAACGTTAAGAATTTTTGTCCAAAAGAAGAAATCTCCACCGTGATGCCCGGATGAGCAGCACCAGCAGAGAATCTTACAGTTTGGATACGGAAAAGTTTACCACGATTTATGCAGGAAATCAACAGGATCAGAACAGATAGGTACTGAAAATAAATGCCAGCATGATTCCCGCCATAATTAGAATTTTTCGCATACTGATAATCTGTCTGCAGATTGCGCAGTTTTTCAGAATCATCGGTTTTGTCGGTTGCTGTCTCATCAGATCTCTGCTCATCATACTCTTTATCTCCTTTAACCTGTATTCTGCTCTCTGTCGTTCATACTCTTCAACATCATTGCGTTTCTATGGGTATATTCTAACACAGGCGGCAGATTCATCGGCTTATGTTACTAAACTGTAATGGAACTGTAAGAAAACCTGTTCCTATAATATAAACGAAGAAAGTAGAGAAAAAGTTTCAAAGAATTTGATAAAATTATAATTATATGGGTTTTCAATTTTTTGTAGGTATTTATCTATTTATATTGTACGGCATTTAACTATAATTAGCAATGCTTTCAGAAAAAAAAGCAAACTTTATGTTCAGCTTGCTAAATAAGTTTCAGTTTTTTCAGACAGTTGTAAATTCCATCCTCTTTGCTGGTCGTGGTAATCATATCACTGATCAGCTTCAGCTCTTCACAGGCATTGCCCATTGCCACTCCTATGCTGCAATGCCGTATCATTTCCGCATCATTCAAGCTATCTCCTATCGCTATGGAGGCTTCCAGCGATATTTGAAAGTGAGACAGCAGGCAATCCATTCCGGTTGCTTTTGTGATGGCATGATTGTATATCTCGCCATTTGTACATCCCTCATGAAAGCCATGGTGAATGTGCTTCAGCTGTGCGGGAAGCTGTCTGTCAAATTCATCAAGTCGGGATTCCCTGGTGATAAAGGTCGCAATTTTCATAATCTGCAGGGTGTCCGTTTCCTTTAGCTCTTGAAGTGGATGCATGCGGATTGCCGCCATATATTGCCGGGCAAGCTCGCTGTTATCCTTCATGCTTCTTTGAAACAGAGAATGAAAGAAGTCATACCCGGTGGGATCAAGAAAAGAGGTACGGCTGCCTTCCAGATTAAAGCCGATGGCGTGGGTTTGCATCAGGAGAATCATATGCTTTACCAGTTCCTGGGGGAATGGCTCATAAAAAAGGACATTTCCATTACTTTCCACCATCGCACCGCAGGAGTAAATACAGCCGTCAAACGGGATGGACAGTATCTCATCCTCCACCTCCGGCTTGGGACGTCCTGTCGCAAGACAGACCCTGTGTCCGTTTGCCTGTGCCTGTGCAATCGCCGCTTTGCTGGATTCCTGAATGCCGATTTCATGATCCAGCAGCGTACCGTCGATATCGAGAAAAATACATGCATTCATGCGGTTTCCTCTTCCTGATAGGAAATACTCGTACAAATCATATGCTCAAATTGTGCAAATGTAGTGCATTCCTTCATTCGTTCCATAACATCCTCCTTACTGAACAGATCCACCAGAGCTTCATAAAGATCATGAAAAATCTGTTTATCGATTTTGTTCAGTGCAACAAGCAGAACCACATGGACGATATGGTTATCCCACCTGATTCCCTTTTGAGAAATTGCGACACCGATGCACGTTTTCAGTGCCTCCATTTCCATTGAGTGTGGGATAGCAATATTACCGAAGGCAGTGGAAGCGGCAGTTTCCCGAATCATGACGCTGGTTAGAAATCCCTCGTTGACATATTCCAGCTCCTCCATGCTTTTGCACAGCAATGGCAGAACGTCATCTCTGTTCGGGGTATCTTCATTCGCCAGAAACAAAGAGGAGGAGAAAAAGTCATGAAATTTCTTTTTCAGTATATAGTTCTTTTTGTTCGTGCGATAACGGTCTATGGTATTCTGAATTTCCATCCGGCTGTTTGGATTTGGAAAGGGTGGAATCAGACATACCTCCCTGTGCACCGGACATTTTAAGGGTATGGTCGTCAGCAGCATATCGTAATGCTGCTGCTTCAATTCGTGCTCATAGGAAATTGTCTTGCGTATGTTGATCTGATTTCCGAAGTCTATCAGCAGCTTATTGTAAATCGAGGCTGTCATATTCATATAGTCCGGACACAGCAGGATACACTGTATTTTTCCGTCATTGGTTTTCTGACGTTCGATATCCGCACCGATATGAAGGGCAAGAAAGGTGACCTCATCCTCATTGATATCCACATGAAAACGCTGCATCAGCTCCATAGCGATGAAAATGGCGATATCATAAACTGTTGGACAGCTGGATTTTATAGCATCCACCATGGGATTCTTTGTATACGTATCGTTGCGGACCCGAAGCAGGAGATTCTTTAAATGCAAAGCAAAGGGTGTGATGAAGTTTTCATGATTCAAATCGATGTAATAGCTGTCGTTCACCTTTCGGATGATTTCTCTTGTCAGGGCAAGAATATCCTCGCCGACCAGCTTTTTCAGACTGTCCTCCGAGCTTGGCAGTGAATAATTAGCATTCGTCTTAAACAGCATATACACCTCAAACTGTTCATTGCGGTTAAAGCTGATGGACAATGCCTCCTCCAGACGGGAGCACAGCTCCTCGACCAGCGCGCGTTCATTTTCACTTTCTATGATGAAATCACGGTCTCTTGTTTCAACAAAATTTCCTTCCTTAACACGGTCGATGATAATGGCGAAGTGCAGTAACAGATTAACGAAGGAAAAATCATTGATATAATAGTTATATTTCTGGAAGGTGGAGCGGATGATCATGGAGACCTGTTCCACCGGGAATTCAGGAAAGCTGCTGGTGATGATATTGGCATCCATGAATTGCTGATCTGTTTCCTCATACATAACATAGCTGACAAGTCTGCGCTTGTCTTTTTCACTGCCATGCAGGCGAACCTCTTCATTTTCACATGTGAATTCAATATGAAAATTCGCAAATGCCCTGTTCATCTTCGCGATATCCGCTTTAATGGTGGAATAGCTGACATATAGGGCATCGCAGAGATCATACAGATCCATGTGGGAGGAATGCTCCAGCATGATTTGCTTCACAATGTAAAAACCGCGCTCCAGACTGGTCTGCGGAATACTTTCCTCTTTTACAGATAAAAGCTCCTTTGCCTGTGCTGCTTGAACGGTATATCCCTGCTTGCTGGAAAGGATCACCTTCTGATTGCCGAGCAGATTGATTTCATTGACATAATTTTTTACAGACCGCGTGGAAATTGATAAAGCGGCGGCCAGCTGCCGACTGGTAACCGCTGTAGCGTGATGTAGCAGAAATTGCAGCAGCTCAACGTGTTTTTTCTTCATGATACCAACTCCCCTTGCAAAGACACTTGTTATATCTATTATAATTTACCCGCAAACACTGTACAACCAGAAGATTTCACCACATGGTGCAAATGTTCATTCTCAGACAATGAATCAGCTGTAAATAATTAAGTTTCGATGAAAAGGTCTGTTTTTTTAATAATGCAGCAGTGTTTTTTTTGCCTGTCTATATTATAAAGAAACAAAACAAGCAGTTTACATCCTTCAGGGAAAAGCTTGCACCATGCGGTGCAAAACGTAAGTTGAGAAGCACGTGAATTTTAAAGATAATATGGGTGTACAAGGTACAGCGCTCATAAAAGCGGAAAGGAGTCATTATGGACAAGATGTTCATCATGCTGTGCTGCGGAGCCGGGATGTCCAGTGGTTTTCTGGCAAATCAGGCACGCAAGGCAGCAAAAAAACGCAAGCTGGACACAACGATCGAAGCACGGTCCCATACAGATGTCAGCGGCTATCTGTCAAGCATCAGTATACTTATGCTGGGACCGCATTACGGAGGAGAGCTGCCGAAATGGAAATCACTCTGTGACCCGTATCATGTTCCGGTTGTTGTCATTCCACAGGATATTTATGCACAGCTCAACGGAGATGCACTGATTCAGCTGGCACTGAATACACTGGGGAAATAAAAAAGCTAAGATGGCACTCTTAGCTTGAAGAAAATCACGCGTTTGTTAAATGATTTCCTCATGATTATTATATAGGGTTCATGGGGAAAAGGAAAGACTGAGGAGAAAGAAAAATGAAAAAGTTTATGAACTGGCTTTCTACAGTGTTTGCTCCAAAGATGAATGAAATCTGCAGCAAGCCCTGGATTGCCGCCGTATCATCATCCATGCAGAAAATCATACCGTTTATTTTAACGGGTTCTGTCATCTACTTCTACAACGTATTCCGTTCCTACCTGCACTTCCGGATCTTGGCATGATTGCCGATTACAGCTTCGGACTGATTTCTTTGATTCTGGCATTCGTAGTCGGACAGCAGTGTATGGAAAAGCTGAATCATCCGTTCTACCTGACCAACTGCGGTATCGTTTCCATGGCAGTCTTCATGATGTTCATCATTCCGGGAACAGATGAAGCAGGAAATATGGTCATTCAGGGAGGACGTCTGGGTGCTACCGGTATTGCTGTCGGTATCGTAGCCGGACTGTTTACATCCATTATCTTCAATCTGTATTCCAAGCTGCATGTACTGGAGGATTCCACATCCATTCCGGATTTCGTTGTCGGCTGGATCAATTACATACTGCCTACCCTGATTACGCTTGGTCTGGGTATGGTTCTGACAAAATATTGTAATTTCGACATATTTGAAATCGTTTTATGGATTTTCTCACCACTGGCAGGCTTTGCACAGACCATGCCCGGTTTCATACTCTGCTGCTTTATTCCTGCTGTTTTGTACAGTATGGGTATTTCCTCCTGGCTGTTTGGCGCGGTTACAACACCGATCTTCCTTGCCGGTATTCAGGAAAATATCAATATGGTGGCACAGGGACTTCCTGCTACGAATATCGCGACGAGTGAGACGGTGTTTACGGCGGCTCTTGTTACCATGGGCGGTATGGGGGCAACGCTTGCGCTGAATGTGCTCATGTGCTTCTCAAAATCAAAGCAGCTGAAAACACTGGGAAGAATCTTCATCGGGCCAAGTATTTTCAACATCAATGAACCAATCATGTTCGGTGCGCCTGTTGTCTTCAATCCGCTGCTGATGCTGCCAATGTGGCTGAATTCCATCGTTGGACCTGCTATCGTCTATATTGTTATGAGCCTTGGATGGCTGAACATTCCGGCAACACTGAATCAGGTTGGACAGGTGCCTGTACCGGTTTCCACCGTTATGATTACACAGGATATGCGTGGTATTTTATGGGCAGTTGTATTGTTTGTTGTCTACTTTGCAATCTGGTACCCGTTCTTCAAGGTATTTGAAAAACAAAAGCTGGCAGAAGAAGCACAGGAAAACGCTCCTTCTCAGAACTAAAGGGGGATTTACCTATGGATATTATGGAAAATGAGCTTGTCAATGTTGCTATGCAGATTATTCTGCATGCAGGTGATGCCCGGCTGCGGGTTGAGGATGCATTGGCACAGGCAAAGCAGTTTCACTTCGATGAGGCGAAACAGAAAATTGCAGAGGCGGAGGAATGTATTCATCAGGCACATGTCGCACAGACCGAGGTGATTCAGAATGAAACAAGAGGAAAAACCTATGAGCCCTGTCTGCTGTTTGCACATGCACAGGATACGCTGATGACAATTATGTCAGAGCTTAATCTGGCAAAGGAATTGATTGCATTTTTTGAAATCATGAATAAGAAAATAGAAGAAAAATAGGAGGCTGAACCATGTCAAAGGGATTTCCAAACAATTTTTTATGGGGTGCTGCTACCAGTGCCTATCAGGTAGAGGGTGCTGCCTATGAGGGTGGCAAGAAAGCCAGCCAGCAGGATATCATCAATAAAGAGAATTATACAAAGCGCGGATTTGCTACTGCGGATATCGCCAGTGACCAATATCATCATTACAAGGAAGATGTAGCCCTGATGAAGGAAATGGGCTTTACGACCTATCGTTTCTCCATTGCCTGGTCACGCGTATTTCCTGATGGAGTTGGAGAAGTAAACGAAGCGGGTATTCAGTATTACCGCAATCTGATTGATGAACTGCTGGCCAACGGTATAGAGCCGATTGTTACGCTGTATCATTATGATTTGCCATGGGCGCTTGTGGAAAAATATAACGGATGGCTGAGCAGAGAGGTAGTAAAGGATTTTGCATACTTTGCCCGCTATGTCATCAATGAATTTAAGGACAAGGTGAAATACTGGACGACTATCAATGAGCAAAGCATCATCGTTCAATACTGGACACAGAAATGCTACATACCGGAGGAGCTGAGAGACAACAATCAGCTGCGCTATCAGATCAATCATCATATGAATCTTGCACATGCCATTGCCTGTAAGCTGGTCCATGAGCTTGTACCGGGTGGTCTTGCCGGTGCGGCAATCGGGTATTCCCCGGTCTATCCGCTTACTTCCAAGCCGGAGGATGTCATGGCTGCACAAAATGCACACGATTTGCGTAATGCCTTCTATCTGGATATTTATTTTAAGGGCTTTTATACGAAGTCAGCTATGATTTATCTGGAAGAGCACGGTCTTGCACCGGTCATCGAAGAAGGTGACATGGAGCTGATTAAGGAAGGCTATTCCGATTTTCTGGCACTGAATTATTATGCAAGTGAGTGTGCAAAGGCATGTCCGATGGAAGAAGGTAAGGAAATTCGTTACAGCGGTGTCAACTGGTCAGGCAAAAAGGGCGACATGTCCGGCTTTGAAACACATCCGGGCTTCTATGAGATGTGCAAGAATCCGAATCTTGATACAACCGATTGGGACTGGGCAATTGATCCGACAGGTCTGGAATACATCTTCCGCGATATTTACACTCGCTATAACAAGCCGCTGATGGTTACAGAGAACGGTATGGGAGCATTTGATACCCTGACAGAGGACGGACGTGTTCATGATGATTACCGTATTAAATACCTGCGCGACCATATCGAAGCAATGCACAGAGCAATTGATTATGGAGTAGAAGTGCTGGCATATTGTCCATGGTCTGCGGTTGATCTGCTGTCAACCAGCAACGGCGTGAAAAAACGCTATGGCTTTATCTATGTAGACCGTACTGATGATGATCCAAAGGAGTGCGCGAGAATTCGTAAGGATTCCTTCTACTGGTACAAGCAGGTGATAAAATCTAACGGAGCTGATTTATAGGGTGCAGGTATTTCCTGCCCCCGGCTTATTGAACATTGACGTCATCGCATTGCAGAGGGAAGCCTATCCAAAACTACAGGGGCTTTGCGCTGTTGCGATACGCAGATACTTGCCACTTTGGAGGCAACCGGGATGAAAAAGAACACAAAAGGAACCGGGCATCAGACTTCTTTCTTCTATCGATGCAGTCTCTGTGCTGCCGGCGGTATGCTGATGGGAGTTGCTGCGGTTTTGTTCCTTGCAGGCGGTAATGGTGCAGATTCCATGAATACGCTGCTGCAGGGGATGAGTCAGGCATTGCAGCTATCAGTGGATGCCTGTAACAATTTGTTATCCTTCACATTTGTGCTGGCAGCGTTTTTTATCGATAGAAAACAGATTCATGCGGGAACGATTATATTTCCCGTTGTTTCGACGATTACCATACGGATTCTTACACCGTTGATACATGCGGATACACTGCTTCATCGTGTATTGTTCTGCATGGCAGGCATTGGCATTATCGCAATGTCCATTGCATTAAGCATTTATGCTGACTGTGGAAAGAATCCCTATGACTGTGTAACCTTTGGTTTGATGAAAAGAACAGGCCTTGGCGGTATGCTTGTATCCGGTATGATACTGCATGGTACTTATGGTGTGGTGACCATTATCAATCTGCTGGTGCTTGGCAGGCTGATTACGGCGGCGCTTTCATTTCTGAAACGACTGAAATGGTTACGGAGAACGATGAATATAGAGGAGGAGATATTATTATGAAACAGGTACCTGAAACATTTCCTGATAACTTTCTATGGGGCGGTGCTTTTGCAGCCTGCCAGTGTGAAGGGGAATATGATAAAGACGGACGCGGCTTGTCCACAAGTGACATTCATGAGTATACAAAGGGCTTAAACCGTGCCAAAATAGAAAAAGAGGGCGGTGGAACGCTTGCTGAAATCAAACGCAAGGCCGCAGATACAGAAGGCTATTATCCGAAACGCTACGGAATCAATTTCTATCATACTTATAAGGATGACCTTGCATTGCTGAAGGAAATGGGATTTAAGTGCTTTCGTACAAGCATTTCCTGGTCACGCATTTTTCCAAACGGGGATGAGACAGAGCCAAATGAGGCAGGATTGAAATTTTATGATGATCTGATTGATGAAATCATAAAGGATGGTATGGAGCCGATTATCACGATGTCTCATTATGATATACCACTGCATCTGGTTACCGAATATGGCGGCTTTGGTAACCGAAAGGTGATTGATTTCTTCGTGAATTACGGAAAAGTGCTTGTAGAGCGCTTTAAGGGAAGAGTGAAATACTGGATTGTTTGCAATCAGGTAAATCTGGTTCCGACGGTGCAGTTTGGTTCTCTGGGGATCTATGATGATCAGGCGGAAAACATGGAGGAGCTGATGTATCAGGCGGTACATAATCAGTTTGTGGCATGTGCAAAAATCAAGGAAGTCGGACATCAGATTGATCCGCATGCTGTCTTTGGTACGATGCTGGCAGACTGTACCTTCTATCCGGCAACCTGCCGTCCAAAGGATGTTGTATTGACCATGAAGAAAAACAGGATGCAGTATTTCTTCTCCGATGTACAGCTGCGCGGAGAATATCCGGTATATGCACTACGCTATTTTAAGGAAAGAAATATCAACATTCAGATGGAGGATGGGGATGAAGAGGTTATTCGCAACAATACGATGGAATTCCTCGCGATTTCTTATTACTACAGCAGAGTTGTAGATTCCGATAAAAATGATATGACGCCGATGCAGGCGGAACAAAATCCAAATCTGGAGCCGACACCATGGGAGTGGAGAATGGATCCGCTGGGATTCTATAACTGTCTGTCTCAATACTGGGATCGCTATCAGATTCCGCTGATGATCGGAGAAAACGGCTTCGGTGCATTGGACACCGTGGAAGCGGATGGAAGCATTCATGATCCTTACCGTATTGACTTCCTGAAAAAGCATATTGAGCAGATGAAGGAATGTATTAAGGATGGAGTGTATATCTTCGCATACTGTGCATGGGGACCGATTGATATCGTATCTTCCTCCTCTGCGGAAATGAGTAAGCGATACGGCTTTGTGTATGTAGATCGTGATGATTTCGGAAAGGGCAGCCAGAAGCGATTGAAAAAGGATTCCTTCTACTGGTATGCTCACCTGATAGAAACCAACGGATCAGAACTATAGGGTACACAGCGTGTGCCAACCTAATAAAATCAAACAGAGACGAATGATAGGGTACACAATGTGCGACCATGTGATTTAGGTACGAAGATGGACTCAGCTCTAAAGCATCTTCATTCGTGATTTCCCTGCATTTGATGAAACTATACATAAAAATCTTCGGGACTATGGTCCTGAAGATTTTTTGCGTTGTATCTATCGTATATTTTTTATTTGATTATTGTTTGAACAAACCAGAAAGCATTAGATTACCCCTTACGAATGGTATTTTTAAGATGTTTCTTCAAACTTATTTATAAATAATATTTTGTTCCCTTACCTCTTCCCTTGATTTTCACGATACCGTCCTTCTCCATTTTTTTCAATAATTCTTTTACTTTAGACCTGCTAAACGTTACATGTGGCAATATTTCACTAATCGACATAGGCTTTGTTTTACTCAACACCGCATATAGATGTTCTTCATCTTTTTGTAAAACAGGATTCGAATCAAAAACAGGTAATATGATTTGTATCGTATTTGTGCTTACATTAAAAATAGGCTTTTTAATACTTTCTTCATAAGCATGTAATATTCTGAGAATTCCGGTACCAAAAATTTCAACGATTCCTAAGCGATAAAATATATTACTGATAATCGGATTTCTAAGCATTGAAATCATTCCTGTTATATATTCATCCTTTGTAATACCGTTTATCAATCCTCCTGGTGAAGTTATTTCTATTCTATCATCATACATAGAAATCCTTAT
>OKQK01000189.1_pt1 | contig 18359 bp, 15 predicted proteins | sample 1609911 | NCBI WGS metagenome assembly OKQK01 (sample SAMN04436595, study PRJEB24849) | human gut metagenome | biome: human gut; feature: NICU; material: stool | host: Homo sapiens | place: USA: Saint Louis, MO | collected 2009-11-17 | reverse complement strand
ACCTGCAGGAGTCGGTGCGCACCGCGGTGATCAGATCTTCCGGCTTGCAGCGCTTGGAGAGGAAGCCGCTGGCGCCGCGATCCAGCGCCATTTCCACCAGCGCCGGGTTGTCGTGCATCGACAGCATCACCACGCGGATGCCGGAGGGAATGTCCGCCAGCAGATCCAGCCCGCTGCCGTCCGGCATCGAAATGTCGCAGATGCAGATTTCCGCCTCCAGCCCCGGCAGGCCGGCGCGCGCCTGCGCCGCGCTGCTGAACTCGCCCACCACCTGAATATCGGCCTCCAGCGACAGCAGCTGCACAAAGCCCGAGCGCACAATGTCATGATCGTCGATAAACGCCACGCGCAGGGTCATGGAAATCTCCGGTTAGAAGGGAAGTGCGCAAGTATACCGTATGCACACACCGGAATAATTGATGAAGAGAATGTATTGAGTGAAATTACCGGGTGCGCAAGGCACCCGGCGGGAAGGATTACAGGCGGGCGGGCGCCGTTTTATGCTGCGGCAGAGAGCACCAGTTGTTTTTATCCACGATGCCGCCGTTCGGCGAGGTGTAACCGAGGCAACCGAGGATGGTATCGAACAGCTCGACGTGGCGATGCGTTTTGCCGATGCGCTGCTGCGCCTGCAGCTGCTCAAAGGCGCTGAGGTGCTGCGGGTTCTCGAGGAACTTGTCCGACGCCCATACGATCATCGGCACGCGGAATTGCTCCGGCGGCGCCATTTCGCGCGGCGTGCCGTGCAGGTGCGTGTTCTCGCCGATCGATTCGCCGTGATCGGCGGCATAGAACACGATGGCCTTCTTGTCCCGCACCTGGTCGATCACATTGCTGATAAAGCTGTCGGTGTACAGCACGGTATTGTCGAAGGCGTTGATCAGCTGCGCCTTGGTGCATGAGTCATCCACCCCCATGCACTCCGGCTGATAGCGCGCATAGCTGCGCGGATAACGCTGCGAGTACAGGTAGTGCGAGCCTTTGGTATGCAGGATCACCAGGTGTTTGCCCTTCGGATAGCGCGCCAGCGACTCCTTCATTTCGTCCACCAACAGCATGTCATCGACCGCCTTGCCGTCGTTGCGCTTCTCGGACGCGATCATCTCGCGGAACGAATAGTTGTTCACCTCGGTGTTGTTGTAGAACCACACCTCGCTCTGCATGGCGAACAGCTCGGAAGAGAAGCCCAGATCCTTCAGCACCGCGAACACGTTCTGCTCTTTCAGCGTGCGCTGCGGGTTATCCTCGGTGCCACCTTCGCGCACGAACATGCAGCGCAGCGACAGCTTGGTGGCGGTGTCGCACGATTCGCCGCGAAACGCCACCAGGTTCTTCTCTTTCGACAGCCGCGGCGTAGTATCGCGCTCATAGCCCAGCATGCCCATGTGATCCCAGCGCGTGGTCTCGCCGATGATGAACACCACGTAGGTATCGTCGATATCCGCCGGCGGTACATAGGTGAAGTGTTTGCCCGGATCGAACATCGTGCTCTGGTCCTGGCTTTCGTCATAGCGGGTATAGGCAAACAGCCCCAGCGCCGACAGCCAGTTGGACGGCAGATACGAGTGCGCCACCACGCCGCCGTAGCTCGGCAGATCAACGTTGGCGAGCTTCTCCTGCACGCTCTGCTCGTCGTCCAGCATGCGCAGCGGCAGCCAGACCAGCGCCACCACCGCCAGCAAGACCAGCAGCGGCTTGATGCGATGACCAGGGGTTTTCAGCTGTTCGATCAGGGTGTAACGCAGGCCGTTTTTCCAGATCAGCAGCAGCGGCAAGGCGCTGAGCGCCACCATCCACAGCACGAAGTGCAGGCCAACCACCTCTTTCGACAGATCGATGTCGGTGGTCATCACCGACACCACGATGCCGTAGCCGATCACCACGTTGAAAAACGTCATGTAGTAGCTGGCGGCGACCGAAATCAGCACCAGCAGCGAAGCGACGATGCGATAAAACAGCCGGCCGCCGAGCGATACCAGCCGCATGATGAAGAACGTGAACAGGACGATAGCGATGACTTCCGTCACCGCCGAAATAAGCTTAATGCCCTGAATGCCGTGCGCCAGCGAATCAAAACGGCGATAGAAAACGGACAGGTTTAGAAATATGCCGATATAGATCGCTAACAATAACGATAAATTCTGCTGTGATAGCGATTTAACTTTGTTCATGTAACGCGGTGGCTCCGGGGACGGTGTAGCGGTTCTGACTCAGTCAGACACTGATTGCGGCTTCTGGTTCAGCCAACCGGCAATAAGCGTTATTTTGCGGGTAATAATCAAGAGAATTCTCACAAAACGGACAAAATTTACCGTTTTTTTGAACGATTTTTAGGCAGGGCACGCAAGAAAATGGAGGGATAAACCCTCCATTTTTTCCAGATTTCGGCAAAAATCTTACTTAACGTTCAGAGTCACATCGATATTTCCACGGGTAGCGTTGGAGTATGGGCACACCACGTGCGCCTTTTTCACCAGATCTTCCGCCACGCTGCGCTCGATGCCCGGCAGCGAGATATCCAGCTGCACTTCGATGCCGAAGCCGTTCGGGATCTCACCGATGCCGACGGTGCCGTCGATCTTGGCTTCGGCCGGGATTTTGACCTTTTCTTTCGCCGCGACAAACTTCAACGCGCCGAGGAAGCAGGCCGAGTAACCGGCGGCGAACAGCTGCTCAGGGTTGGTGACTTCGCCGCCGGCGCCGCCCATCTCTTTCGGCACGCCCAGTTTCACGTCCAACACGCCGTCGGAGGAGGTCGCACGGCCGTCGCGGCCGCCGGTTGCGGTGGCGTGAGCGCGGTAAACCACTTTCTCAATAGACATCGTTCATTCCTTCTTGCTGGTTGGCGAGATGACTACGGCTTCCACGAGGTAAAGCCGGTCACATATTTATCTTTTGCGATTAAATCGCGCACTACTTATTTTTGACACTTATTAACCAGTGTAGACCACCCGCGCCGTTCTTGCGTCCGGCGACGGCGGGTCAAATCTGATCGATCAGGCTGCCGCGCAGCTTTTCCAGCTGCTGTTTGAGCGAGACGATCTCGTCCAGGCTGCAGTCGGTGGCGCACATCACCGCCTCGGGCACCGATTGCGCCCGCTCGCGCAGCGCGCGGCCGGCTTCGGTCAGGGCGATGATCACCTGCCGCTCGTCGGTGGTGGCGCGATAGCGCACCAGCAAACCGGCGGTTTCCAGTCGCTTCAGCAGCGGCGTCAGCGTGGCGGAATCGAGGAACAGCCGCTCGCCGATATCCGATACCGTCACCCGATCGCGCTCCCACAGCACCATCATCACCAGGTATTGCGGATAGGTGAGTTCGAGCTGGCTCAACAGCTTGCGATAAACTTTGTGCAGCGCCAGGTTGGCGGAGTACAGCGCGAAACAGAGCTGCTGATCGAGCTGCAGCAGGTTCTTCGCCTTGGGTTGTTCGGTCTCGGTGCTTTTCATGTGTGTGAATATAGATAGCGCACGATGTAATCGCAAGCTATTTCTTTTGAGGTATGCTACATTTTTTTCATGCAGAGGATGCTCGGAGGGAAAGGAAATGACGAACACGCTTGCAGAACGCGCGCGCCGCTACGCCACCAAGGCGCATGCGGCCATCGATCAGCGCCGCAAATACACCGACGATCCGTACATCGTCCACCCGCAGGCGGTGATGGAGCTGGTGCGCAGCGTACCGCACACCGAAGAGATGCTGGCGGCCGCCTGGCTGCATGATACGGTAGAAGACACGCCCACCACCCTCGGCGACATCGACAGCCATTTCGGGCCGAAGGTGGCAGAGCTGGTGCGGATGTTAACCAACGTCAGCCACGCCGAGGACGGCAACCGCTTTGAGCGCAAAAACCGCGATCGGCGCCACAGCGCCGGCGCATCGCCGCAGGCCAAAACCATCAAGCTGGCGGATCTTATCGACAACACCCGCTCGCTGCTGGACTACGACAGCCACTTCGCCCAGACCTACCTGATCGAGAAACAGCGCCTGCTGGAGGTGCTGACCGAAGGCGACCCGACGCTGTGGCGCCAGGCCAGCCATATCGTTGAACAGGGGCTGCTCAGGTTGCAGCAGCCGCCGCACAACGTGCCCGCCAGCTGGTTCGAACACGCCCGCCGGCGCTACCGCGAGAGCGACGCGGCCTGATCAGAAGGTCACCACCGTTTTCAACGCCGTCACCCAGGCGTCCTGCGTCTCGCTGACGCCCGCCGGGTGATGCCAGTACTGCAGGCCCGGCTGCAGCTGCAGCCACGGCGTGACGTTAACCCGGTAATACAGCTCCGCCGTCACCGAGTGGCCCGGCACCGGCCGGTAGTTCGGATCGTGATAATCGCTGATGCCGCTCATCTGGTTGAGATAACGCTGATTGTCTTTGTAGCGGTCGCTCAGCTTCACCACCGAGACACCGAGCCCCAGCCAGTCGTCCGGCCGCGCATCGAACAGCCCGCGGTAACGGATGCCGGTCGAGGTAGACCAGTGCAGGTAGTTGCTGCGCTGATCTCCCAGCCCCAGGCTGTAAAACACGCTCAGACCGCGGTTGACGTCATCCGCATGGCGCGTCACCTGCTGGTTGAAACCGGTATACAGGAACCAGGTGCGATCGTGGCTGCGATAGCCCTGCGGATCGCTGGCACCCGGCCCGCCGGACACCCCTTCATAAAGATCGCTCTGGCGCGCGTTGGTGAACAGCACGCCCAGGTTATACACCCCAGGCAGCTGGTTGACGGCGTGGGTTTTCAGCTCCAGCTCCATCGGCAACAGGAAGCCTTTGCTGCCCTTGGTGGACCAACTCCAGGCGTGGCTGCGGCTGGGGGCGCTCGGGTTCTGCTCCATCACGCCGCCCTTGAGCGTCAGGCCGTCGGTCAGCTTGTATTGCAGCGTGGTGCCCCAGTAATGCACGTTCCAGTTATACCAGGTCAACGAGTTGGCGGACTTGCCGCCGCACAGCGTCAGCGTCTGAAAATCGCAGGGAATGATCTGATCGAAATCCTGCACCTTGTTCATCATGCCGATGCGCCACTGCAGCCGGCGATCGAGGAAGGAACGGCTGAAGGTCAACCAACCCAGCCGGGTAATCGACTGCCCGCCAAAGCTCTCCTGCGACAGATCGGTCAGGCCGACGCGCGGATCCTGCAAGCGATCGCGGGTCAGGTTGTTGTCATGGTTGCGGTTGACGATATTGCCTTCGATCGCCGCGTCCGGAATGCCGGTCAGCGCCTGCAAATCCTGGCTGAAGGTCAACGAGAACTGGTCGATGTACGACGCCTGTTTGTCGTGGTTGTAACCGCCGCCGGCGTTATACGACAGCTGGCTGAGGTAGCCGAGGTTATAGTGGAAGCCGTGATCCTCCAGGATCGGCCTGATCCCCAGCATATCCCCCAACAGCCCGGGCTGTGGCGGCTCAAAGCCGAGCGCTACCCCTTCCCATTTGGCGGTGGGGGCTTCGACGTCCTTGCCGGTTTGCAGCGTTTCCGCCTGCGCCTGGCTACAGAGCAGCGCCAGCGCCGCCAGGGTCATGGAACGAGGTAATAAGCTTTTCATCATTATTATATTTCTCCGCATAACGGCTGACTGCGGGCAACAGCATTCCCTGGGAGAGAATTTCCCATCATGAACAGCAGCGAATAACGTTAGGTTAACGCCCGGCGTTTGCCGCCGGGCTTAGAGGCTAGCGCCGGTCTTTCAGGCTGGCGCCGTTGCTGTGGATCACATCGCGATACCAGTAGAAACTCTTCTTGCGGCGGCGCTCGAGGCTGCCGTTGCCGGCATCGTCCCTGTCGACGTGAATGAAGCCGTAGCGCTTCGACATTTCCGCCTTCGAGGCGCTGACCAAATCGATCGGCCCCCAGCTGGTGTAGCCCATCACCTCGACGCCGTCGTCGATCGCTTCCGCCACCTGCACCAGATGGTCATTGAGGTAGTTGATGCGGTAGTCGTCGTGGATGCTGCCGTCGGCCTCGACGCGGTCTTTGGCACCCAGCCCGTTCTCGACGATGAACAGCGGCTTCTGATAGCGGTCGTACAGCACGTTGAGCAGGTAGCGCAGCCCGATCGGATCGATTTGCCATCCCCACTCCGAGCTGGCCAGGTGCGGGTTCGGCACCATATCGAGAATGTTGCCGCGCGCCGTCTCGTACTGCGCCGGGTCGGCGGTGACGCAGCCGCTCATGTAGTAGCTGAACGAGATGAAATCGATGGTTTCGCGCAGCGTTTGCCGATCTTCCTCGGTGATCGCCACCTGAATGCCGTTTTCACGGAAGAAGCGCTGCATATAGGCCGGGTAATAGCCGCGCGCCTGCACGTCGCCGAAGAACAGCCAGTCGCGGTTTTGCCGCTGGGTTTCCAGCAGATCTTCCGGCTTGCAGCTCAGCGGATACAGAATACCACCCAGCAGCATGTTGCCGATTTTGCCCTCCGGCACGATCTCGTGACAGGCCTTCACCGCTCTGGCGCTGGCCACCAGCTGATGGTGGATCGCCTGATAGATGGCGCTCTTGTCGCTCTCCTGCGGCAGGCCGACGCCGGTGAAGGGCGCGTGCAGCGACATGTTGATTTCGTTGAAGGTCAGCCAGTGTTTGACCTTGTGCTTGTAGCGTTCGAACACGGTGCGCGCATAGCGCTCGAAGAAATCGATGGTGCGCCGATCGCCCCAGCCGCCGTAGTGCTTCACCAGGCCGTAAGGCATCTCATAGTGCGACAGCGTGATCAGCGGCTGAATGCCGTACTTCGCCATCTCGTCGAACAGCCGATCGTAAAACGCCAGCCCGGCTTCATTCGGCGTCTCTTCGTCGCCCTGCGGGAAAATGCGCGTCCAGGCGATTGAGGTGCGCAGACACTTAAAGCCCATTTCGGCGAACAGCGCGATGTCCTCCGGATAGCGGTGATAGAAATCGATCGCCACATCCTTGATGCCGCTGTCGCCCGCCGTGCGCGGCGTAATGGCGCCGAAGATGCCCTGCGGCTGCAGATCGGAGGTCGACAGCCCCTTGCCGTCGGCCTGATACGCGCCTTCTACCTGGTTCGCCGCTACCGCGCCGCCCCACAGAAAATGTTGCGGAAACTTGCCGTTCATCGCTTGCTCCTCAATTAACGTAATAAAGTCAGCAGCGGCGCCTGTTCCTGCACCGGAGACAGGCCGCTGGTCAACACGTCCACGTAGTCATCGCTGTTGCTGATGATGATCGGCGTGGTGGTGTCATAGCCGGCAGCATGGATCGCCGCCTGGTCGAACTCGATCAGCAGATCGCCCGGGGCAACCCGCTCGCCTTCCCGCACGTGGGCGGTGAAATGCGCCCCGTCCAGCTTCACGGTATCGATACCGACGTGGATGAGAATCTCCGCGCCGTCGTCCGATTCGATGCCGATGGCGTGTTTGGTTTTGAACAGCGACGGCGCGATCGCCACCCCTTTCCCCAGCAGGCCGCTGGCGAAGGTCGCGTCGTTCACCTGATCCAGCGGCACGATGTCGCCGGCGATCGGGCTGAGGATGGCCTGCTTGCGGTTAAGCGGCGCGGCGGCTTCAGGCTGCGCCGCGTCTTCCGCCGGTGCGACGCCGAACAGGTAGCTGGCCAGCGCGGCAAACACGAACGACAGCAGGGTGCCACCGATCGCGCCCCATACCGTGGCGTCGATGCCGCCGCCGGGGATGATCTGCGCGAAGGTGAATACGCTCACCAGGCCGAACGAGTAGACCGAGGTATGGAAGTAGCCGATCACCGCACCGCCCAGCGCGCCGCCGATGCAGCCGAAAATGAACGGGCGTTTGTTCGGCAGCGTAACGCCGTACACCGCCGGTTCGGTGATGCCGAAAATCCCGGCGCCGATGGCCGAAGCGGACAGCGCCCGCAGCTTGGCGTCGCGGGTGCGCAGCATCACGCCCAGCGTGGCGCCGACCTGCCCCATTACCGCCGGCAGCAGCAGCGGCACCATGGTGTCGCGCCCCAGCACGCTCAGGTTATTGATCATCAACGGCACCAATCCCCAATGCAGACCGAAGATCACGCACACCTGCCACATCGCCCCCATAAAGGCACCGGCGATGATCGGGTTAAAGGCGTAAATGCTCTGATAGCCGTTGGCCAGCAGGTGGCTGAGCCAGGTCGCCGCCGGGCCGATCAGCAGGAAGGTCAACGGCACGGTGATCGCCAGGCACAGCAGCGGCGTGATGAAATTGCGCAGCGCGCTGTGGATCACCCGGTTAAACAGCGGCTCCAGGCGGCAGGACACCCAGGCCGCGAAGATGATCGGGATCACCGACGAACTGTAGTTGATGAAGGTCAGCGGAATGCCGAAGAAGTATTCGCGCACCGCACCCGGCTGCTGCGCCGCTTCGAACGCCGCCATCATCAGCGGATGTGTCAACGCGCCGCCGATCGCCATGGTGACGAAGGGGTTGCCGCCGAATTTTTTCCCGGCGGTGTAGCCGAGCATGATCGGGAAGAAGTAGAACAGCGAGTCGCTGGCGGCGAACAGCATTTTGAAGGTGCCGCCGCTCTCCAGCAGCCAGCCGCAGGCCAGGCTCAGCGCCAGGAAGCCTTTCAGGATCCCCGAAGCGGCCATCACCCCGAGCAGCGGGGTAAAAATACCGGACACCAGATCGATAAAGCGGCTGAGCAGGTTGTCTTTTTTGCCGCCCGCATCGTCGCTCGGCGCGCCCTCGGCCAACCCGCCAACGCGGTTAACCGCGTCGAACACCTCCGCCACGTGGTTGCCCACCACCACCTGGAACTGGCCGCCGCTCTCCACCACCATGATGACGCCGGGGTTTTTCTTCAGCGCTGCCGCGTTGGCGCGAGTGTCGTCACGCAGCTTGAAACGCAGGCGGGTGGCGCAGTGCACTAGGCTTTTCACATTGTCGCGGCCACCGACGCCGGCCAAAATCTCACTGGCTAATGTGTCATATTTCATACGGTTATCCTTAGACTTCGCGTTCTGCCGCTTCCCTCCCCGCACTGGCCTGGCGCTGAGGCGGAATTCGGCGCAAAAAAAAACCTAAACCTCGCGGCCTCTGCCCCATCGGGGAACAGAAACGCAAGGTTTAGGTTTTGCCTGCCGTAGCAGTAACAACCCTAAATCGGTTGAGTTATGACGTTAACACCGCAGATTTTGCCGGGGCAAGCCTTTGCGCCGGCAAATTGCCGAACTGTGATCGCGGGGGCAAAACGGCCTCAATGCGCGAAATAATGCATGCCGCCATCTACCTGGATCACCGCGCCAGTGATATATCGCGCGAGCGGGGAGCAAAGAAACGCCGCCAGATAGGCCATGTCTTCCGGTTCGCCGAAGTAGCCGATCGGGATATGTTGCGCAATAAACGCCTGGCGCGCTTCATCGCAAGCGTATAAGCGCTCACGGATCTGTTCACTGTTGATACGTCCGGGTTGCAGCGTATTGACGGTAATCCCCTGCGCAGCCACGTCGCTGGCCAATCCTTTGGCCCACAGATGCAATGCGCCCTTGGCGGCGCTGGCGGCGCTCAGGCTGCGCGGCTCCATCGATCCGCTGATGTTGATCACCCGGCCCCAGCCTTGCGCCTGCATGGCCGGCAACAGCGCCTGAGTCAATCTGCGGGCCGGCGTGAAGTTCAAAGCGAAAGCGTCATCCCAGCTGCGTTCGCTGTCGTTCAGCGTCGTGGGGTGAAACGCGCCTACCGCGTTGATCAGGATATCAACTGTCCCCACCTGGCGCAGCGCCTGCGCCGCCAAACGGGCTATCGCCTCAGGGTCGGTCACGTCTGCAACGATCACCTGCGGACGCACCGCCCCTTGCCGTTCCACCTCACCCGCCAAGGCCTGCAGCCGGTCACCGCGTCGTGCGGTGGCCACTACCTTGACACCTTGAGCGGCCAATACCCTGACCATGCCGGCACCGATCCCTTCGCTGGCGCCCGTGACCAATGCCGTGCGTTGCTGCAGTTGCAAATTCATAAGAAACCCTAATTGAATAATTCAATTTAAAAGGAAACGTTCACACATTGAATCACGCCGTTATTCGTGTGAATATTCCCGAAAACCGCATCATTAATGTGCAGGAATTCACCGATGTTTGACTGGCAGGATTTAAAACACTTCGTGGCGCTGGCGCGCACCGGTTCGTTGTCGGCGGCAGCGCGGGAGCTGGGTTGCGATCACGCCACCGTCGGGCGACGCGTAGCGGCACTGGAACAGGCGCTCGGCCTGCGTTTGATCGTACGACTGCCGCGCAGCACGCCCTTGACCCAGGACGGGCAGGCGATTGCCGGGCTGGCGGCGGAGATCGAGGCGCAAAGCCAGGCGATTGCCCGCCATGCGCGCAGCGCCGGCGCAACGCCCCAGGCCGGCGTGCGCATCAGTGCGCCGCCGTCGATCGCCGCGCATATTCTCGCGCCGCGCATTGCCGCATTTAACCAGGCTTTTCCACAGATCGTCGTCACGCTGTCGGGTGAATCGGCGCTCGCCGAGCTGGATCGCGGCGAAGCCGACATCGCCGTGCGCATGGTGCGCCCGCAGCAACCGGAACTGCTGACGCAGCGCATCGGCATGATGCGCTACGCGCTGTATGCCGCACCGGAGCACGCCGCACTGCCCGACGCGGCGCGCCGCTTTCTCGCCTATGACCATCACTACCAACAGCAGCCGCATCAGCAATGGCTGCAACAGCTGTTGCAGGGGCGTCCGGTGGTCTTTCAGGCCAGCGATCTGTTTTCACTGCAACAAGCGGCGCGTTCAGGGCTGGGTGCCGCCGTTTTGCCGACTTTCGTCGCCGATGGCGATCCGGATCTGGTCCCGTTGCCCACGGCCAATGCCGCGCCAACGCGCGAGCTTTGGCTGGTGACGTATCCCGATTTGGCGCGCACCGCTGCCGTGCGCGCGGTGATGAATTTCCTGGTCGAAACGCTCGGCAAAACGTGCCCATTACCGGCATAAAGCATCAGAATGACTAATATAAATACTGGACAAAAGTCACGCGGGGGATTATTACTGGTCAACACTTAATCGAGAGTAGGGATGGCAGTCATCATGGTGTTGCGTACTGATGTAGGACGGATTCTGATCACCGGCGCCGGCGGCCGGGTAGCCACGGCGTTTCGTCAGGCAATGGGCGATCGCTACGCGCTGCGCCTGGCGGAACGCGACATCAGCCTGCTGAACGATCTGCAACCCGGCGACGAAGTCATCAGCTTCAACATCGCCGATCTCGACGCCTGCCGCGCGGCCTGCACCAATATCGACACCGTGTTGCATCTGGCGGCCGATCCCTCCCCCGACGCCGACTTCTGCGGCTCGTTGATGGACAACAACATTCTCGGCACCTTCAATATCTTCCGCGCGGCGAAAGACGCCGGCTGCCGCCGGGTGGTGTTCGCCAGCAGCGCACAGGCGGTGGAAGGCTATCCGCTCGACTATCAAATCCGCCCGGATGACGCGCCGAAACCGAAGAACCTGTACGGCGCCAGCAAAGCCTTCGGCGAAGGCATCGCCGCCTACTTCGCCCATCAGGAAGGGCTTTCCGCCCTGTCGGTGCGCATCGCCAACTTCACCACCCTCAGCCCGGGCGATCGGCTCAGCGCCCGCGATATGAGCGCGTTTCTCAGCCATCGCGACGCCGCCGATCTGCTGGAGCGCTGCATTCGTGTCGAAGGGGTGCAATATGCGGTGGTGCACGGGGTTTCCAATAACCGCTACACGCGTTTATCGCTGGAAGAGACCCGTCGCCTGTTGGGTTACGCCCCGCAGGACGATGCGTTCAGCCTGCTCGGCTTCGAATAGCCTGGGCGGAAAGGGAAACAACGCCGGGAGGAACCCGGCGTTGGGACAGCATTACGGTTTTTCGGCGATCTTGCGCAGATATTCGTTATTTTTAAACGCAATGATGATCATCTCGAACGCCACGCGCACGAACACGCCGCCGACGATGATGCCGAACAGGCCACGGAAGAACTCGCCGTAGAACATCATGCCGATGCCGCTGATCAACACGCCCAACAGCGCCAGCCAGTAAACGGCGGTGATGATTTTTGGCGTCAGCATCGCGTCGAAGAAGAAGATATTTCTCATGTGGATCTTTCCTTAGGCAGGTCTTTCATTATCCCAGAGGTGCCGTGCAAGCGGCCACCATGTATATACATGGTTAATGATAGCGGCTAAGAGTTGATGCCGAACAGATAAATGGGGGCGGGAGAGGATAAGCGTTTATGTTTTATGCGGCTAACGGCGTGCGGCGGATAAAAAACCGCCGCACGCTGTCGCTTAGCCGTTGGCGTAAACGACTTTTGCCGCGGTGCGGCTGGTGAACAACACCAACAGCAGCGCCAGCCCGGCGATAATCGCCCCCATCACCGGCACGAAGCTGTAGCCCAGACCGGCGGAGACCACCGCGCCACCGGCGGCGGCGCCCAGCGCGTTGCCCAGGTTGAAAGCGCCGATGTTGACCGAAGACGACAGCCCCGGTGCTTCGCTGGCCACGCGCATCACGCGCATCTGCAGCGGCGGCACCACGGCAAAGGTCGCCGCGCCCCAAATCACCATGCTCACCGCGGCGCCGATGTCACTGCGCGCCAGCAGCGGGATCAGCAGCATGATGGCCACCAACAGCAGCAGGAAGCCCTTCAGCGTCGCGCTCTCGGAACGGTCGGCGAACTTGCCGCCGAGGTAGTTGCCGATCGAGAAACCGACGCCGATCAGCACCAGCATCACCGTCACGAACAGCGGCGTCGCCTCGGTGATGTGCTGCAATACCGGCGAAATGTAGGTATAGAGCGTGAACATCGCGCCCGCCCCCAGCACGGTCGTCAGCAGCGCGGTCAGCACCTGCGGCCGCACCAGCACCGACAGCTCGCGTTTCACGTCAGGGCGCGCGCCGGCGCTGCCTTTCGGCAACGAGAACCACAGCCCCAGCATGGCGATCACGCCCAGCCCGGCCGTCGCCAAGAACGACATGCGCCAGCCGATGGTTTCACCCAGCCAGGTCGCGGCGGGCACCCCGCCGATATTGGCGATGGTCAGCCCCATAAACATGGTCGCCACGGCGCTGGCCTGTTTCTCTTTCGGCACCACGCTGGCGGCCACCACCGATCCGAGGCCAAAGAAGGCGCCGTGGTTCAGGCTGGTGATGATGCGCGACAGCATCAGGGTGGTGTAATCCGGCGCGATGGCCGACAACACGTTGCCCAGGGTAAAGATCGCCATCAGGAAAATCAGCGCGCTTCTGCGCGCCCGGTGCGACAGCAGCAGCGTCATCAGCGGCGCGCCGACCATCACGCCGACGGCGTAGGCGCTGATCAACATGCCGGCCATCGGAATGGAGACGTCCACCCCTTTGGCGATGGTCGGCAGCAAGCCCATGGGAGAGAATTCGGTGGTGCCGATGCCGAACGCCCCCACCGCCAGCGCTAACAAGGGATAATTCACTTTCATGCAACAACTCCGGTTTACCGCTGCCGAAGCGCGGGAACAGTTAAGATGCCGAAAGTATGACATTGATCACAACAAAGATAAGCAGGCGGGAGGCTAAAAGACTTTTGCAAATTTGTTAAAAGTGCATGGCAAGATCGGCATAGGGTACTAAGATTGCTTTACCGCGATCGCGGCGATGCGTACGGAGAATGGCGATCGTATGTCTAAATGGTAAGCATCAGGGAAGTTACTCCGCATGTGGGTTATTTATCCCCCGCATCCCATATTCGGGTAAATCCAATGAAAAACCTATGATATTACTTACTGACTATGCGTTATCGGCGATAGCGTGGAAAACGTCAGTCCTCACGACATGACTAAGATGTGCGTAATGAAAGTGGTCAACCAAATTAATTTTTATACAATTCGGATATGAATTATAAAGAAAAAATAAACACCATAAATACCAGAGTGCAGAAAACAAAACTAACATAATGAAATAAAACGATATTTAATAAAAAATTATCAAAGTAATTAGATTTAAAAATAATTATCAAACATGGATTTAATTTATAAATAAGTTGATACTTAAAAGTTAAAAATACAAATAAAAAAGTCAAAGCATCCAAATAGTGAATGGGGAAAACACCAATCCTCTATATTCACACCAATGGGTTGAATATATAAGCGAACATGTAAATATCTTTATGTGCGGCGCTATGGTGGCGCCGCTTTGATTAAGGAAAGATCGTATGTCTAAATCACCTATTGGCACTACAGCCACGACAGGGCAGAAATGCCCGGAAAGCGGTGTGTGGGAAGTGGTTGGCAAACCCTCAACCACAGCGCCAATCGCTAAAGGCAATATCATGCCTCCCTATGGCGGCAAAGGCGTCACCTGGAAATTGATCCAACACGCCTAATCTGAGCCCATCCAGCCTCTTTCTATGAAAGAGGCTCTTTATCTGACTATCGGCACCGCATCGCTTAGCGCTTTTCATTGCGCACTTTGCCCGATCGCATTTCGATGTTCCGCTGCAGTTCACGCAGCCCACCGGCCAGGAAGCAGGCTTCCGCCAGCACGAACAGCGGGCCGATGATAAGGCCCGTCACGTCGTCCATAAACGCCGGTTTTCGCCCCTCCCAGAAATGCCCGACAAACTGAAACAGCCAGCCGATGACGAAACCGCCGATGCCGATGCTCAGCCACGTCGCCGTCGACAGCGACGCCACCCAGGCGCCGAACACGAGGCACAGCAGCAGCAACGCCAGCATCATGATCCCAAGGCGCAGGCTCAGCCGCAGGTAATAGAGGGCCGCGACAATAACCACCGCGCAGGCCGGCGAAAACAGCAGCCCTCCCGCGCCCCAAGCCGGCCGGGAGAGCAGCGCCAGCAGGCTGACGACGATCAGCGGGATGCCGATAAAATGCGTGGCAATATTGCGCGCATCGTGGTGATAGGCGGCATAAGCGGCAAGTTGATCTTCCAGACTTCGCATGTTGACCTCCGAATGATGCACGCACGGCCGAGCCGGCTCATTGCATTAAAGATAGCCGTATCGTTCAGCATAGGAAAATGGTCAGGGATTGGCGGAAGATCACAGGAGTCGAACCTGCCCAGGACCGCTGGCGGCCCCAACCGGATTTGAAGTCCGGCCGCCCCACCGGGGACGAGGATCTTCCTTGGAGAAGAGGGAAGCAAGGCGCTGATTATAGCGCAGTTCGTTCGCTGCGCTAAGCGGGAAATGGCGGCCGCCGGCGATTCGGCGGCCAGGGGGAGCTACTTCAGGAAATCCTTCACGTCTAGCAGGATGAACTCGTTGTCATCCGCCATATTGGGCTGGCGGCTGGAGGAGAACGGGAAGTTGTTGTCGTTGCCGACGATGATGTGGTTGGCGTCCACCACGTCCACGTTCTCGATGGTGAAGAACGGGAAGGTCAGCACGCCGTCGTTCAGCGGCTTGCGCGCCAGCTTGTTCGGATCCTGAATGTTCATCAGGTCGATATAGCCCAGTTTCTCGACCGGTTTGCCGACGTTGGCGTCCGAGAAGGCGATTTTATACACCCGCTTGAACTTGGCCACCTGGCTGAAGCAGTTGTCGGTCGGCGCACCGGCGGCGCAGGCTTTATCCGGCGTGCCTTCGCCGTTGTCGCGCTCGATCACCAACCCGTGGGTGGCGTCGATCATGTTGAAGTCGCCGATGGCATTCTGGTTGTCCTCCAGCACGTACTGCCAGCTGCGGCCGGTCCAGGCCTGCTGTTTCACGTCGAACTCCAGCACCCGCAGATAGCGTTTGCCGCCGACGTTCTCGAACTGCTCGCCGTCCCACAGCGCCCCTTCCAGCAGCGGGTACAGCTTGCTGCCGTCCGGCGAGGCGGCCATGCCTTCAAAGCCTTTGGAGCGTGCCACCTGGAAGTTCTGCTTGCCGTCCGGCGCGCCCGGCAGGATCAGCGTCGGGTTGTCCGGCGATTTCACTACCTTGCCGTCCACCAGGGTGTCGAACACCGCCAGCACTTTGCCGTTCAGGTCGGCCTTGATCAGGTAAGGGCCAAACTCTTCACCGATCCACAAGGCATCGTCGGCAAACTGGAAGCTTTCCGGATCGAAATCGCTGCCGGTCAGATAACGCTTCTCGGTGCTCTCGTTGATGATGTGGAACGGCACCTTTTTATCCGGATCGTGCAGGAACACCGTCTTCAGCGGCGCGACCGTGCCGTCTTTAAAATCGATCTTGTAGTGATTGAGGTACAGCATGGCGTCCGGCGAGTTGGCCTTGCTGCCGAAGCCGTTGTCGGTCAGCACCCAGTAGGTGCCGTCGGGCATGTGTTTGATGCCGGAGTGGCCCTGCAGCGGCTGGCCGTCGATCGGCAGGCCGAGGCCGGTCAGGCGATCGGCGGATTTGCCCGCCACGCTGCCCAGCTCGGTGACGCGTTTGCCGCTGGTGTACTTGCCGCTCTGCTGCAGATCGCTCGGCGCGTCCTTCGGTGTGGAAACAGCGGATTTCACCGGCAGCAGCGCATGCCCGGCCAGCGTCGCTTGCACCGGCTGCGCGTCGGCCCACAGGTTGGCGCTCAGCGCCATGCAGCCGACCAGCAGCGCCAGCCGGGTTTTGGTGTTGTGCATGTCATTATCCCTTTTCGTTGTTATCGCCCAGAAGTAAAAGCAACGTCACTATAGGGAGCGGCAATGACAGAAATATTATTCGGCGAACGCCCGCCGGTAGCTGTGCGGATGGAAGCGCCAGGTGATGACGATCAGCACCACCACCAGCAGCGCGTGGATCTGCCAGTCCAGCACGAAGCCGCCGCTGTAATCGCGCAGTAGGCCGGAAAGGTAGGGCGTCACGCCCGCCAGCAGGAAGCCGACGCCCTGCATAAAGGCCACCAGCCGCCCTGCCGCCGCCGGCTGGTGCAGGTGATCGAGCGCCAGCACCAGGCACAGCGGGAACGCGCCGCCCAGCCCCAGCCCGGAGAGCAGTACCCACAGCCACGGCAGCGTCTGCGGCAGGTAAATCAGGCCGATAAAGCCGATCAGTTGCATCATCAGCGCCAGCAGCAGCAGCGGCCGCCTGTCATGATTGCGCGCCAGCGCCGGCAGCAGCAGCGCGCCCATCACCTGGCCGAAGGTCATCAGCGCCAACAGCGAACCGCTGGCCTGCGGCTGCCAACCGAGCTGCATGTAATACGGCGGCAGCCACGCAATCAGGCTGGTATAGCCGCCGTTGATCAGGCCGAAATAGGCGCCGAGCAGCCAGGCGCGCCGGTTGCGCAGCAGGCTTGGCCCGCGGTTTTCACCCGCCGCGCTCAGGCGAGACAGTCCGCGGCTGACCGGCCACCAGGCCAGCAACGCCACCAGCGCCGGCAATGCCCACCAGGCCAGCGCGCTGTGCCAGTCGTGCCCCGCACTCATCAACCACGGGGTGATCGCCGCGCCCAACCCGCCGCCGCCCATCAGCGCCGCCGACCACAGCCCGGCCACCAGCGCCATGCTTTTGAGGAAATGATGCTTGATGATGCCGGGCATGACCGCCTGGATCACCCCGATGCCAAGCCCACCCAGCACCGCGCTCATCAGCAGCTGCACGCTGCCGGGGGCCAGTTCGCGCCAGAGCGCGCCCAGCCCGATCGCCAGCAGGCTCAACGCCACGGCGCTGCGTTCGCTGAACAGCCGGTTGATGGCGCCACCCGCCAACGCCATCAGGCCCATCATCAGCACCGGCAGCGTGGTCAGCAGCGCCGCGCCGCCAAAGCTCAGCCCGGTGGCCTGGCGTAGCGTCGGCAGCAACGGGCCGATCGAGGTCAACAGCGGCCGCATGTTCAGGCCGATCAACACCAGCGCCAGCAGCAGGGGGTTGAACCAGCGGCGCGAGGAGGATGAATTAACAGAATGATTTAACACGGTATATTCCTGGTACTGCAAAATGAAGAGTGCGGCGTCACAGCGCGATCGCCGCAGCGTTGCGTTACTGTAGGCAACGCCGCTAGTATTGGGAAATTAAATAATAAAATAGCCAACAGTGGGAAAATGAATCGCTACCCGATGTTCAATCCGCAGCTGCTGCTCAGCTTCGTCGCCGTATGCGACAGCAACAGCTTCACCCGCGCCGCAGAGCGGGTGTTTTTGTCGCAGTCCACCGTTAGCCAGCAGGTGCGCCGGCTGGAAGAGATGCTGGGCAAGCCGCTGTTTGAGCGCTCCTCGCATCAGGTGCTGCTGACCGAAGAAGGCGTGAAGCTGTTGAGCTACGCGCGCCGCATCATCGCGCTGAATGAAGAAGCCCACGACGCGCTGACCGGCATCTGGCGCGACGGCGTGCTGCGGATCGGCATGCCGGAGGATTTCGCCGTGCCCACCACCGAGCTGCTGGCCGACTTCAGCCGCCAGCACCCGCACCTGCGGCTGGACGTCGCCAGCGGCCTGAGCGCCGATCTGCACAGCGCCTACGCGCGTGAAGAGCTGGATCTGATCCTGGTGAAGCAGCGCCGCCGG
>OKQK01000183.1_pt1 | contig 19007 bp, 12 predicted proteins | sample 1609911 | NCBI WGS metagenome assembly OKQK01 (sample SAMN04436595, study PRJEB24849) | human gut metagenome | biome: human gut; feature: NICU; material: stool | host: Homo sapiens | place: USA: Saint Louis, MO | collected 2009-11-17 | reverse complement strand
AAGTTGGGATTACAGTGCTTCTGGTTTTCTTGGCGTCGCATTTTATTGCCCTCTTTATCTCAGCCTTGGTTGGCAAATCTGAGATTACCTCTGTTATCCTAGCAGTCGTTGTGGGTATCATGCAATTTTCATTGTCAGGAACTATCCTATCTTTGCCAAAAGCCATTGATTGGGTACAAAAATTTATCTATCTAGGTTATGGGCACAAGCTTTTTGGGATTTCTAGTGACTTGTCAGACTTGCCATCTAGCTTGGCTAAGTACAGGGTTCCTGTTCCTAAGAGCCAGTTGGAGGCCTTTCAAGGGTCTACAGGTGAATTCTGGGGACAATGGTGGGCCTTGGTGCTTCATTGCCTCGTTTATGCCCTACTCTTTTTCGTCACACTTCAGAAGAAGGAGAAATAAATGCAACAATATGATGAATGGCTGATTGACTTCCAAGTTCAGCATGGCCGCAAGCCGAGCGGTAAGGAAGTTGCTGAAGCTGCTAAGACTGGTTTTGCTCTTTCTAGTGGTTTGAGCAGACAGAAAAATTCTAAATTCAGACAAGTTTTGTCTAAGGTTGGTTTGGGAGATCTCAAGTTTAGCTGGTTTTTAGTTTTGGAAATTTTGCTCTTGATTTGTATCGCACTCTTTGGCTATGTTGTTGGCTATCTATTTATCTAGGAGGACCTCATGAAACAGTTTAAACATAAAAAGTTTATCGGTTTGGCCTTGCTTGTCTTTTTGGTCTTCATGGTACTTGGAAAATACACTCAGAGCACGGCTTTCACATCGTCTTCAAGAGTTTATGCCACAACCGTTGTCGATAAGAATACCGGGAACAAGGTGCGTTTTGAAGTCCGAAAAATCAAGGGAGACAAATACGAAGTTAAAAATACGGAGACTGGGGATACCTATCAGGCTAATGCCCAAGCCGGCGAAGACCGTTCTTTGAGCTTTAAGTTGGCTGGAACTAACGGCAACTCAGACGGCACTATCCGTATCACACCAAGTATGGTGCCTGGAGGAGATGCAAAGGTTGAAATGACTGACTCAAACACCTATACTCAGGTTGAGGGAGGTTCTGAAGTCGTTGAGTCTAGCGAGGCTTCGTCTAGTTCTTCAAGTAGCCAAGTTAAAAGCATTATTAAGGATATTTTGGAATCAAGTAGTTCATCCTCTGGTAGTGACGCAAGCTCAGAGTCGTCTTCTAACGATCCAAATAAGCCAAATGCAGATATCAAGACTAAGACCGATGTCAATGGTGATAAGGAAACCACTTATATTGCAGACTATTCGACTGAGGACATTAAGTCTATCACGGAAGCTTTTGGGAAATGGCTCTATCAGTCTGATTATGCCAAGGATGCTGTTTTAGTTCAAAGTAGCTTTGACAGTATTACCAAGGTCAATGATGGTAGTCCAACCTTCCTTTCATTTAAGGCACCTAAGGAAAAAGATAGCAGCCAAACGATTACCATCCTTGCTAATCTCATCAATGCGGATGGCTATGAACATATTACTGGTGTTCCGAGTGGTATCATCAATGGTAAGGAAGTCTCAAACTATGATTTCAAGGACTATAAAAACACGGTTGATTCCTTTGCTTTAGGGATTAATGACAATAGTGGTAAGACCGCAGACTATAGCCCAACATCATCTTTCCGTCTTTATACCTTGAAGGATAAGAAACATGCTATGTATGAAGACGATGCCGCTGAACAAAAAGCCCTCTTTAAGGACTTTTCAGCTGATGATAAAACTGGTGGCAATTATAATGGCTATAACAAGCTTTATAAGGATTTGGTTGACCAAGATAAGGATTCTTACCAAATCGTTCTCGGATCTAATGGTACTGTTTATTATGTGACGAACTACTGGAAGGGCAATTACGATAAGAAGGCTGTTCAGACCTATAAGGTAGCACCAGATGACATGCAAGAGGCTTACCAAGAGCTGCTCAAGCATTACTCTAGTGCTAGCACGTCTGATAGCTCAGAATCTTCAAGTTCTTCACAATCATCAGAGTCATCATCAAGCTCATCAGAGGCCAAAACAGAATCAAAAACAGAAACTAAGACCGAACAAACAGGCATGGATGTTAATGCTATCAAGGATAATAACTTCCAAAGCCTCGAAGGGACTTGGAAGAATGGGAATGGTAGTAGTTTGACATTTTCTAAGGACAATTTAACAGCTCCTGAAAATTATGTTGTTGAAAATTCGAATGTTAAACTTGAGAATGGCTATGTCACATCAAGTTTAAGAATGGGTATTTCTGGAGCAGCAATTCTCTTTATTCCAAAGGGAGTTACACTTCCGACAGTTCAGGGATTTGTGGATGGTTCAGATAATACTAAAGACCGTATTTTGGTCACTCAGTCAGCATCGCCACAATCTGACGCTAAACAATTCTACTATAAGGCTGACTAGACCTGACAAGGGTGAAAGTCTTAAAAAAAGTAATGTTATAACCTAAAAGTTGAGATAAAATTGTCTCAACTTTTTATGTTACATTTGTAACTTTAATTTAATAGTAAGTCCATCTTCTATAAATAAATGGATTCTTAGAGGTATTATAGACTTTATTAGAAAATTAATTATTGTGAAAACTTACAAAAAGCTATATAATGAGTAGTGTTGTAAAAAGGGCTTCCTAGGGGATTTTTGAGGAAGTTTCTTAAATCAGATTAAAGGGAGAGGGGGAAAAGAATGACTTCTATTATTGAATCGCTATTTGCTGTTTTTAAAGATTTTCATTGGCTAGTATCTATAGACACACTCTTGATTTTCTTTGTCAATTATCTGATGTTTCATGCAGCTGGTAGGGTCAAGATTTCTTGGAGGCTACTTTTATTAGGTGGTCTTTTGTCAGTTGTTTTGACTCCCCTTCTTCCTATGGGATTCAAATTTTTACTTAATCCTCTCATATTATTTTGTTTTAGTTATTACAAACGTCCAGACTTGCCATGGATAGAGCCGGTATTTAATAGCTTTTATGCCTGGGGAACAACTAATATCATTATACGGGGCTTGTCATTAATCGTCTTTCCTTTACTTTTGGGAGCCGACTTGACTAGCCGTATTCCAGAATCTTTAACGGAGTTTATCTGTGTGGTAGTTGCCTATCCTATTTACCTCTTGGTTCACCGTTTTATTGGTTATGAATATTTGCAGGTCGAGGAAAAGGAGCGCTTGCGCATACACTTCACCCCTATTGTTATTGGGGTTAGCTTTGCCTTTCTTTCATATGGGCTTTTAAATGAATTCCTGCCTTACTTTGCTAGTATCTGGCCTGTGGAAGTGGTTAACAATTATGCTAAGTTGGTCGTTCTATTGGCAACAGGCGCCTTCTTTATCGTTGTTTCCTATGCCAATCAGTGGATAAAGGATGAACTTTTTCTGGAGTTGAAAGAGGAGCAGGAACGTCATTTCCAGAGCTTACAGGAATCTAGTAGGCATATCCTCCATCTTTATCAGGAGTTATACCGTGATGGAGTGCCTAAGGTAGTTGTACCTAAGAAGGCTAAGACTGTTCTGGCTACTAGTCAAGAGGGAGACAGTCAAAACCTATCTGAGGAGGAAGTTCCCTTCAGCAAGGTTATGCCAGATATTTCCAACCTGCTTTCTCAATTGTTACGTTCCGTCATTGAGAGTAAGTATATGGAGTTTAATGCTGTTGGAATTGATTTTATCATGGAGGTTCCAGACCCTATATCCCCATCCCATATTGATATAGTGGATTTATCAGCTGTCCTAACGACTTTCTTGGACAATGCCTTGTTGAGAGCTCATGGTCAAGAAAATAGCTTAGTTCGTCTGTCTTATTACCAAAGTGGTGAGGTTCAGGTTCTCTCTGTAGAGACAACCCTTTCGCAAGACAGTGCTGATGCACCTCACAAGGCGTACGAGAATCATCTGTCAATCAATGAACAGCTCGAAGATATTATGGAGCGTTACCCTCAGTCTAAACTTAGCTTTAAGAATGATAAGTTCATCTATAGACAGCAATTTGAATGCTAAACAACTTGTAAAAAATATATAGAAAGGAGATTCGATGTTTGAATCGTTTTTGGGAATAAATTTTTTAAATCTCTATAATACAGATGCCTTTCTAGCCATTCAGATTATTATAACGCTGACGATAAACTGTGCTATTTTCAAACGAATGACAGACATTCGTATCTCCTGGACGGTGTTTCTGACCTTAGCCCTGCTAGATGTGGTCCTTCAGTATAATATTAAGAGTATGAACATGATTGCTGATGTCTTTATTCTGATGGTTTTGGCTATTCTGGCTAAAGGAAAGACTTGGACGGTAACGCAGTATGCTTTTCATACCTTGTTTCCAGTGGTGACATCAGATTTGCTTTATCGTTTATTGGGACTCTTCTTTATTCCCCTTCTCTTAAATCTCCCTGTAGCTGAGGTGGGGTCTAATGCACTTTTCTATCTCTTATCTTACGGTTTGATTTTGCCACTTTATTTTGTTTTTGACCGTTTCTTGGGCTTGGATTTGAAGCGTTGGAAGGTCTATAGTGATGACTCTTTCCATAACCTCCAGATTTCTAGAAGAGCTGCCTTAGCCATGGCTACTTATTTATTGGGAATCTTTCTCAGTATGAATTTAGATGACTGGTTACCTGGTTATTCTTTAGATTTGGAATTGAGACTTCGTATGTTAGGGGTTCTCTTGTCTGCAGTGGCCTTTATTTTCCTAGTTGCTCATCTTAATCAACTGTCTAGGCAGTATTTGGAAGAGAGTTTGGCCATGGAGGAAAAACGGCATTTGAATAGTTTGACCAAGGCCAACCAAAAGATTGATCTTCTCTACAATGAATTGTTACAATACAGACAGTCTTATCAGACGGTTGTGGAACAATTTTCAGAGGAAGTGCGTGACCAGGAAGAGGCCCTTGCTGAACAGGTGTATCAGAATGTTCTTAGAGAGAGTGCCAAGGAGTTTGAACGTTTCCGTGTCATTGATAATCCTAAGCTAGAAAATATTCAATCCTTGCCCTTACGTAGTCTTCTTTCGGCTCGTATAATGGAGGCTAAACGTAGTAATATTCCAGTGACTTGTGATATTCCTGAGGAGATTTCAGGCTTTACCATGAACGTGGTTGACTTGACCTTGCTGGTGTCCATTTTCTTTAGTAATGCGATTGATGAGAGTAAGCAGGTGCCTGCCAGTCAAATCAATTTTAGTTTTCATCGTCATGATAAGGATGGGAGTTACCATTTCGTCATGGAAAATAGGACGCAAGAAGAAAAAGTTGACCTTGATGCCATTATGCAGGAAGAAAATCAGAAGAAGACCTCTGGTCTTAACCTTCACTCAGCCAAGGATATTCTTAGGAAGTATAGTGATGCCAATCTGATTACAAGCAGTGGTGATTACCTCTTCAAACAGGAATTGATTTTTAAATAAATATATAGAGCTAAATCAAAGGATTTGGCTCTTTTTTTCGTTACAGATCCATAAAGTAGGGCTCTTTGCTGTTGAGCTTACGCTTATGTCTGAAGCTTAGGACATCGGAGGAGGAAGGGGTGAGGGAGGAGTCTGATTGTTGCTTCATTCTGTGTTATAATAGCAAGGATTAGTGGTTCTTAGAGCTAGGTGAATGGCGATTGCTTAGCCTAACGACTGGTGTAGAGACAAGAAAGGGACGTCTTATGAAATTACTTTATACGGATATGTCTCAGGATTTAACTGAAATTCTGACGGAGCAGGCGACTAGCTATGCTCAAAAGGGAAAGAGGGTCTTTTATATTGCCCCTAATGCCCTATCATTTGAGAAGGAGCGTAAGGTCTTGGAATACCTGCCTCAGTCAGCGTCCTTTGAGATTACGGTGACTCGTTTTACTCAGATGGCTAGGTACTTTATTCTCAATACGAGTAACCCGAAAACTCAGCTGGATGATACTGGTCTGGCCATGATTTTTTATAAGGTCTTGTCACATATGGGCGATGATGAGCTCAAGGTTTATGGTCGTTTACGCAAGGATAGTAACTTTATTAATCAATTGGTGGACCTTTACAAAGAGTTGCAGCAGGCTAATATGACAGTTCTGGATTTGCAGCATTTGGATCAGGCGGAGAAACAAGAGGATTTGGTAAGGATTTTCAGTGCGGCTCAGGATCTCTTGTTGGCGGGAGATTTCGACAATCAATCCAAACTCAGCGCCTTCTTCAAGGAGATTACCTCAGGCCACCTAGATAAGGCCTTGAGTAACACGGTTTTGGTCATTGATGGCTTTACGCGTTTCTCTGCCGAGGAGGAAGCACTGGTTGCACTCTTGAAAGATAAGTGCCACCAGATTGTCATTGGGACTTACGCCAGTCAAAAAGCTTATAAGGCTAACTTTGTTTATGGCAATGTTTATCAGTCTTCAGTGGATTTTCTGAAGACTTTGGCTCAGACCTATAAGGTGACACCTGACTACGTGACGACAGACAAAGAGGGCAATCCTTCTTTTGCACGTATTAGTCGTCATTTGGAGAGCCGTCATGATTTTAGTACGGTAGATGAGAAGGTTACTGATCAAGACAAGCAAGCCTTGCAGGTCTGGGAAGTGTTCAACCAAAAGGAAGAAGTGGCTCAGGTTGCCAAGAGTATTCGTCAGTTACTGGCGGATGGCAAGCGCTACAAGGATATCTTGGTCCTGCTTGGTGATGAGGAGAGTTATAAGCTTCAGGTGGGTCAGATTTTCCGAAAATTTGATATTCCCTATTATTTTGGTAAGGAAGAAGCCATGTCTAGCCATCCTTTGGTGCAGTTTGTGGATTCGCTAGAGCGTATCAAGCGCTATAATTATCGTGCCGAGGATTTGCTTAATCTCGTAAAATCAGGTCTCTATGGCGGTTTTACTCAAGAGGACTTAGACCTTTTTGAGTATTATGTCAATTTTGCAGATATCAAGGGGCGTCACAAGTTCTTGTCTGATTTTACGGCCAATAGTCGTGATAAGTATGATTTAGACCAGCTTAATGCCTTGCGCTCACAACTGGTAGAGCCTTTGGACAAGTTACTTAACAGTCGCAAACAAAAGGGTTCTAGTCTGCTTAAGAAACTTGCGGTCTTTTTAGGGACTGTACAAGTGCCAAATCAGATGGCTGCTTTGACTGTCAAGGCCAGTGAAGCTGAAAAAGAACAGAATGAACAGGTCTGGAAGTCTTTCACCCAACTCTTGGAGCAGGTTGAGACTATTTTTGGAGAAGAAACACTGTCAGTGGACGACTTTTTGTCCATTTTGCGTTCGGGAATGTTGGCCTGTGATTACCGTACGGTTCCAGCCACTGTTGATGTGGTCAATGTGAAGAAATACGATTTGATTCAACCACATTCAGCTCCTTATGTTTTTGCCTTAGGCATGACTCAGTCGCATTTTCCAAAGGTTGGGCAAAATAAGAGTCTCCTGTCTGACGAGGAACGCAGTCGTATCAATGAGGCGACGGATGAGCATAGAAGTTTGGATATTGTCACACAGAGCAATAGTCAGCGGGGGCATTTTGTGGCTATGTCGCTTTTCAATGCGGCTAGTGAACAATTGGTGCTTAGTCAGCCACAAATTCTCAATGAGACGCAGGATGACATGTCGGTTTATTTGAAGGAACTTCTTGACCTTGGTCTTCCTTTGGTTGAAAAGGGACGTAATCGTTTCGAGGCTAAGGGTGACCAGATTGGGAACTACAAGGACCTCCTATCGACTGTCATTGCTCTTAACAGTAGTCATCTAGATGCTGATTTGGACAAGGAAACGCAGACGTTCTGGTCAGTTGCTGTGCGTTATCTCCGTAAGCGACTTGATAAAGACCAAGTCTTGATTCCAAATGTGATTGACGATGTGACGACGACCAAGGTGGATAATCAGGTCATGCAGCTGGTCTTTCCGGGGGAAGAACCACTAAAATTATCAGCTTCGGCTCTGACGACCTTCTATAACAACCAATATCTTTATTTCTTGCGTTATGTTTTGGGACTTGAAGAGTTGGAGTCCATCCATCCAGATGCCCGACACCACGGGACTTATTTACACCGTGTCTTTGAGCGTGTGATGGGTGATTCTTCGTCAGAAAACTTCGATGATAAATTGGAAAAGGCTATTGCTCAGACCAATCAGGAACAACCCTTTGAAATTCTCTATACCGAGGACCAAGAGAGTCGCTTGTCTCGTCAGATCTTGGAAGATATCGCCCGTTCAACTGCCAGTGTTTTGCGTGACAATGCGGCCGTTAAGGTTGAGCGTGAGGAAGCTAAGTTTGACTTGCTTTTAGCAAATAGCATCAAGATTACAGGGATTATTGACCGTGTGGACCGTTTAACGGATGGGGCTCTGGGTGTCGTTGACTACAAATCAGGTAAAAATGTCTTTGACATTCAGAAATTCTACAATGGCCTCAGTCCGCAATTGGTGACCTATCTGGAGGCCCTTCGACAAACCTATAAGGTCGATGCTGACCAGCTATTTGGTGCCATGTATCTTCACATGCAGGACCCACAACTTAACCTAGCCCAGTTTGGTCTGGATAAGCTAGCAGCTCAGGCTCATAAGGAATTGACCTATAAGGGGCTCTTTGTGGCTTCAGAAACAGAGCATCTGGCTGGTGGAAACTATGATTTACAAAAGACTGTCACCTATGACAAGGAGGACCTAGAAACCTTGTTAGAATATAATATTAAACTCTTTACAGATGCTTCTGAGATTATTCGAAGTGGGAATTTTGCGGTCAATCCTTATACCGAGGATGGCAAGTCTGTTCAAGGGGATCAAATCAAGGCTATTACTCATTTTGAGGCCGACCGCCACATGGGACAGGCTCGTAAACTCTTGCGTTTACCAAGTAAGGGCAAGAAGGAAGCCTATTTGGAGCTGATGACAAAAGACGAGGACAATAATCAGATGCAAGTTGCTGAAAATATCATCCCCTTTCTTGTCACCAATCAAGCTGTGACAGCAGACAAAAAAGATCAGGAGGACAACCATGTTGACTAAAGATTTTTTAAGTCCAACAGAGATTAAGGAACGCATTGCCCAAGAAGCAGCTTCTGACAAGGAACGCAAGTTAACACCTGAGCAGATTGAGGCCATTTACAGTAATGGTAGCAATATTCTTGTGTCAGCTTCGGCCGGATCAGGAAAAACCTTTGTCATGGTTGAGCGTATCCTTGATATGATTGGACGTGGCGTTGGCATTGACCAACTCTTTATCTCAACCTTTACGGTAAAGGCTGCAGGTGAGTTGAAAGAGCGTCTTGAAAAGCGTCTGACAGAGCAGTTGGGACAAGTTGAGACGGATGAAGAGCGTGCCTTTCTTTCAGACCAGATAGCCAAGATTGGGACGGCTGATATTGGAACCATGGATGCCTTCACCCAGAAATTGGTTAATCAGTATGGCTATCTCCTGGGTGTGTCACCTATTTTCCGCATCATGACAGACCCTGCTGAGCAGACACTCATGAAAAATGAGGTTTATGCCGATCTCTTCAACGATTACATGCAAGGGAAGGATGCCCAACTTTTCCAAAAATTGGTCCGCAACTTCGCTGGAAATGGTAAGACTAGTAAGGCCTTCCGTGATCTAGTTTACGATGTCTATAACTTTTCTCAGGCTACTGCAGGTCCTGAAAAATGGCTACGTCAGAATCTCTTAAAAGGGCAGACGGATGCCAAGCCAGACAAGGCTAAAGTTGAGCTTTTAGAGGGTCTCAAAGATGGCTTGTTGGCTGATTTCTTAGCCTTCTTAAGAGACCATTTAGGTCTAGCTCAGCGTGAATTTGCCAAGGCCAAGTATCTGAATAATGTGTCAGATGCCATTAGCCTTCTGGAGGGAGCCTTGGCCAATGACCAAACCGATATGGAGGACTTGCTCAAACAACTCTTGACTCTGTCAGGAGGGACTGGCTTGACAAATATGACCCGTCCTAAAGACGAGGAACTCAAGGCCTACAAGGAGGCTTACAACAAGACCAAAAATGAGTTTGTGGCCCAGTTGCGTGAGATTGATACCCAACTAACGGTTCTCGAGATTTTGACCAAGCATAATGATGACATCCTACCTCTGTTAGAGCTGCTTCAGGCCTTTGTACTTGATTTTTCAGACCAGTATTTACAGGCCAAGGTTCAGGAAAATGCCTTTGAATTCTCAGATATTGCCCACTTTGCCATCCGTATTTTGGAGGAAAATCCAGAGGTGGCAGCCAGCTATCGTGACCGTTACCATGAAGTAATGGTAGACGAGTATCAAGACAATAGCCATACCCAAGAACGCATGTTGGAGCTCCTCTCTAACGGTCACAACCGATTCATGGTGGGAGATATCAAGCAATCCATCTATCGTTTCCGTCAGGCGGATCCTCAGATTTTTAATGGCAAGTTCCAGCTCTTCCTTGAAAATCCAGATGCAGGTAAGTTGATTCTCCTTAAAGAGAACTTCCGTAGCCAATCTGAAGTTCTTGATGCGACCAATGGTGTTTTTAGCCACCTCATGGACCAGGAAATCGGGGACATCCTCTATGACAAGACACACATGTTGGTAGCGGGTAGCGAGAAGCAAAAAGAACCCCATCCTGAAAATGAGACTGAGGTTCTGATTTACAATAGTGATGAAGCAAGTGTGACTCCTGACGAGGAAGGTTCTGATCAACCTATCAGTAGTGGTGAGATTTCCTTGGTTATCAAAGAAATTATCAGTCTTCATAAGCAAGGTGTACGTTTTGAGGACATTACCCTCCTAGCACCAACCCGCAACACCTATCTGGACTTGATGGCAAGCTTCGAGGAGCACGGAATTCCTTTGGTTCCTGACGAGTACAAGTCAAGCTACCTAGAGTCGCTAGAAGTTATGATTATGTTGGATACCCTTCGTGCCATCAATAATCCTCTTAATGACTATGCCCTCGTTGCCCTCCTTCGTTCACCGATGTTTAATTTCAACGAGGATGATTTGGCTCGTATTGCTGTCCAGGCCGACGAAGGACAATTCTATGACAAGCTTCTTGTAGCTTGCACTAAAACAGGGCTTCATCCGGAAGTTGTCACACAAGGACTTGATGCCAAGTTGACTCTTTTCACTGAGACTCTGGCAGATTGGCGTGATTACAGTAAGTGGCACTCGCTCTACGACCTCATTTGGAAGATTTACGACGATCGTTTCTATTATGATTATGTTGGAAGTCTCCCTCGAGCTGAGCAACGTCAGGCAAATCTCTACGCCCTTGCCTTGCGTGCCAATGCTTATGAAAAGACTGGTTTTAAGGGACTTTCTCGTTTTATTGGTATGATTGATAAGATCATTTCTAGCGGTAACGACCTAGAGGAAGTGACAGACTTGGTTCCTAAAAATGCCGTTAGCCTTATGACGATTCACAAGTCCAAGGGGCTAGAATTCAAGTATGTTTTTGTCTTGCAGATGAATCGCAAGTTCATTGGTCACAGTAGGGATGGACTAAGTGGTAAGTATATTATCAACCGTGAAAAAGGACTTGGCATTAAGTACCTAGCTGACCTTAAAGACCAGATAAACACCAATTTGCCCAAGTTAAATGTTGTTCTAGAGACCCTAACCTTCCAGGAAAATCGTAGGGAAGAGCGTCGAGCAAGTATCTCAGAAGAGATGCGTCTGCTCTATGTTGCAATGACACGTGCAGAGAAAAAACTCTATCTGGTTGGTAAGGGTAGTAAGGAAAAATTAACCCAGCAATTTGGCACGGATGTCGAAAATAATCGCCTACCAGTAGCTCTCCGTGACCAAATCGCTTTTTATCAGGATTGGGTTATGGCTTTGGATACCGCCTTTATGAGAAAGGATCTCAAGTTTACTGTTCGCTTTGTTGAGGCTGAGGAGTTGACGCCAGAGGCTATTGGTCAGGTTGAAGTTCAAGTGGCAGTAAATGCTGATGATTTATCTAACAATCGCCAGACGGAAGACATTAAGCGTGCTCTAACCGTCTTAGAAAGTGTTGAAAAACTCAACCAGCTTTATGCACCAGCGATTGACCTACCATCTGTGCGTACGCCGAGCCAGCTCAAAGCCTTCTACGAACCTGTTATGGATACCGAAGGGGTGGATATTATGGACAAGAAAGAGGAAGTGCAACCTCTTGAGACTACTACTACCTTTGAACTTCCAGACTTTGGGCAAAAAACTAAGGTCACTGGAGCTGCAGTTGGTTCAGCCACCCATGAACTCATGCAACGCTTGATTCTTTCTGACAAGGTGACCCTCCAAGATTTGACACAGGCGTTGAGTCGGGTATCGGCAGATGATCAAGTTAAGGCGCGTGTGCAGTTAGAAAAGCTACTAGGCTTCTTTGACACCGAACTTGGGAAGCTCATTCTAGCTAAACGTGGTAATTTGCGTCGTGAAGCACCATTTGCTATGTTGGCAGAAGATCCCACTAGTAAAGAAGATTTTGTCGTCCGTGGTATCATCGATGGATACCTTCTTCTTGAAGACCGTATTGTCCTCTTTGACTATAAGACGGACCGCTTCACTCATCCTAGTGAACTTAAGGAACGTTACAAAGGGCAAATGAGCCTCTATGCTAAAGCACTCAGCCAAGCCTATCAAATAAATAAGATTGATAAATACCTTATTCTCCTAGGTGGAAAAGACTTGGAAGTCGTAGAAGTATAAGCTATAGCCTAACCATTCTTTCATAGTGAAAGAGTGGTTTTTTTGTGTCTTAATCCCACCAAAAAAGACCGGTGTGCACACACCAGTCTTTTCGATAGATTTCCATCAGTATTATAAGTTCGTTAAAATATTAGAGGATGGAAATAGTTATGAAAAAAAGTATCTTGTAGGTTGCTTAGGCCTACAAGGGCTATTATAACAAACTCATATTAGTCTAAACAAGGTTAGAAAAATTAGAATTAATTGCCACAAACATTACTAGTTTTTAATAGTTAGAATCCATAATAGCAATAAATAGAGACAAAAACCGTCACATGAGACTGACGGTTTTAGTTTATTTTAATCCTAATATCAACTAATCAAAGGAACCACCCAATTGACCCAGGCCCAGGAAATAGGCATAACCAGAATCATGGCTGGAATCATATCTGCTGTTGGGAATTGACGCAGTTTCATAATACGAAAACCGGTCGCAATCATGAGGAAGCCCCCGCAAGCCTTAAAGTCTCCAATCATGGCTTTTGTTGTTAGAGGGAGAATGAAACCAGCACTCACAAAGAGGAGGAAGAAAACGATAAATTGTGGAATGGCAATCATGGAGACGATGTAGCCTAGACTACAAGAGAAAATCATAGCCGTAAAGAAATCTAGGATAGATTTAGAAATTAAAATAGAAGCATCGCCTGTCATCCCAGACTCAAGACTCCCGTAAATTCCTGTACCACTCGCACAAAAAAGGACGATAACTGTCAAGAGTTGCGCATAAAATTCATCGTGAGCTAACCCTGTTTGCTTGCTTGGTGTAATCTTGGACAAGCCTTTTTCCATAAGCCCAGCTCCCTTGTTGATGAGGTTTCCAAACTTTAGGGCCAGCCCAATGATGGTACCGATAACTACTGCAAAGATAACGGCAGGCATGTTAACCATATTCACAATAGCGCTAATCCCCATTACCATAGAGGCTAGGCCAAAGATAAGGTTAAGATTTTCCTTGAAATCGTCTCTGAGATAGTCCCCGAAGAGCCCTCCAGCGATTCCTCCTAAGATAATAGATAGCGAGTTGATGATAATTCCAGTTGGCATCAGTGATTTTCCTCCTATTTATTCTAAATACTATAAGTTTAGCATTATCAAAGATCGAATGCAAAATTGTCTCGTTTTTACAAACGTTTTCTTGAAATTGTACCTTTGAAATGATACAATAAATGAGAAGGTAAGGAAATAGCCTTATCTAAAACTATTGCCGATATTATTAGAGTATTATCCATAAAAAACAAGGTAATAACTCTAATTTATAATCTAATATAAAGTGTAAAATGAGGCTATTGTTAAATAGATTCTCAAGAAAGGATAAAAGATGATTCGTTTTGAACACGTAACGAAACGTTATGAAGATAAGGATGCTCTCTCAGATCTTAACCTCGAGATTCGAGATGGGGAGATTTTTGGTCTGATTGGTCACAATGGGGCTGGTAAGACCACGACTATTTCCATTTTGACGTCTATCATTGAAGCTAGCTACGGTGAAGTTTACGTCGATGATATGGCCCTCAGCCAACATCGTGATGCTATCAAGAAAAAAATCGCTTATGTGCCAGATTCACCAGACTTATTCTTAAATTTAACTGCTAATGACTATTGGTACTTTTTGACACGTATCTATGATTTGGAAGCTAGTCAGGTTGAGGAACGTTTGACTAATCTTATGGCTACCTTTGACTTGACGGAAAGTCGCTATAACCTCATTTCTTCCTTCTCTCACGGTATGCGTCAGAAGGTTGTCGTTATCGGTGCTCTTCTGGTTAATCCGCAGATTTGGGTTTTGGATGAGCCTTTGACTGGTCTGGATCCACAGGCATCTTATGATTTGAAAGAAGCCATGCGTAACCATGCTAAGGAGGGTAATAGTGTGCTCTTTTCAACCCACGTTCTAAGTGTAGCTGAGCAGCTCTGTGATCGTATTGCTATTTTGAAGAAAGGAAAACTCATCTTCCAAGGGTCTCTAGCTGAACTTAAGTCTCAGTACCCTGACAAGGATTTGGAAACCATTTATCTGGAAATGGCTGGACGTAAGATTGAGGAGGTGTAGTCATGAACTGGAACCATGTTTGGGAGCTTTTTAAAATTAATCTCCTCTATGCAAATCCTCAAGCAGTAACTAACCTACAGAAACGTCAGGAGAAAAAGAAAAAGGCTAATTTCTCCATCGTTAATGCCATGCTTAGACAACAACTCTTGATTTTAATTATTTTTACGGTTGTATATAGCTATCTTTTTGTAGGTGTCGATTATAAGGCCAATCCTGGAGTCTTAACCCTATATCTTTTGACATTTTCAATCATGGGGCTTCTCCAGACTTTTACGGCTCTCTATAGTACCTTTTACGATAGTAAGGATAGCAAGGCTTATCTGCCTCTTCCCTTAAAGCCATCAGAAGTCTTTTTGGCCAAGACCTTGTCAGGTTCTATGGTTGGGATGACCTTCATGGTGCCTATCCTTAGTCTTCTCATTCTAGCTTACTGGCAATTTATTGGCCCACTGGGGATAGTCGTGGGGCTTCTATCCTTTATCGTTTCTCTCTTTATCAATCTCGTTTTTTCAGTGATTCTGTCTAATAGTATTGGAACGCTGATTGTTCGCAGTTCTCGTCAAAAGCTCTATTCGACTATTTTGATGACCCTGTCAACCCTATTGATTATGTTCCCTATCATGATGGTTGGTTTTCTTAATGGTTATGTTAAGGGTGCTGGACATCTCGATTTTCCTTTGTTGCCTTATCTAAGAGGTTACTATGATGTGGTAGCTGCTCCTCTATCTCCGGAGGCCCTACTAAATTTTTATCTTCCTCTTATCTCAGTGCTTATCTTGGGTTTTTGGTTTTATAAAGTCAGAATGCCTCGTTATTTCCACGAAGCCATTTATAACAAAAAGGCTAGAAAGACTCAGGTAAAAGTTGTTACTCGAAGTCAAAGACAGGTCTTGGTTCGCCATCATTTATCTACTTTGGGAAACTCAACCCTCATTATCAATACCTATGTGGTACCAGTCTTATATATGATCATGCTGGGTGGAGGTGCGTTCTTTTTGAAAGATTTAGGCCCAGACTATTTCGGGCTCATGCTTTTAGTCGGAATTGCCTTTGGTTTCTTTTCAGCGCAACCAACAAGTTTTCTTGGTGTAGCAACTTCCTTAGAGGGCACAAACTTTGACTTTATTCGTAGCCTACCAATCAATACGGGTGACTATCTTCGTCAAAAGTTTTGGATTTTCTATGGCTTGCAAGTCGGTGTATCCCTCTTACTAGGAGGATTTGGTTTAATATTCCTTGCACATCTCCATCCTATTTTGGTGGCAAGTTTCGCTCTTGGTTTTCTGGTAACAACCTACCTTGTAGGTGGCTATTTCTTTGAACGTGACCTTAAATTATTGGAAGTGAATTGGCAGGAAGTCACTCAGCTCTTCAATCGGGGTGGCGGACAGTGGCTCTATATGGGTATCTTTATTCTTACAATTTTCATCGCTGCCTTGCTAGGAGGTATTGTCTTCTTTGCAAGTAAGTTCTGGATTGCCCTAGTAGTCAACGCTATAGTATCTGGGCTTATAGCTTTAATTGCCCTAATCGTTTATCTCTTTGTTGACCGCAGACGTTGGAAACGTATTAGAGCCATGTTTTTTGCCTAGAACAAACTGTTTAAAGAGTCTCTCCGATTGGAGGGATTCTTTTTTACTGAAAATCTTTAATATGTAAACTTATGCATTATATATGTTAAAGTACCTGAATTTAGTGTATAATCATAAACATGAAACGAAATTTTGACTCAGTAAAACGCCTGGTTATCAAAATCGGGACTAGCTCTCTGGTTTTACCATCAGGGAAAATTAATCTTGAAAAAATCGATCAATTAGCTTTTGTCATTTCTAGCCTACATAATAAAGGGATTGAGGTTGTTCTCGTATCCTCTGGTGCCATGGGCTTTGGTCTCAATGTGCTAGATCTTGAGAAACGCCCAGCAGAGGTTGGTAAGCAACAGGCTGTCTCAAGTGTAGGTCAGGTGGCCATGATGAGCCTTTATTCTCAGGTATTTTCACATTACCAAACGAAGGTATCTCAGTTGCTTTTGACCCGTGATGTGGTCGAGTATCCCGAGAGTTTGGCCAATGCCATCAATGCCTTTGAAAGCCTCTTTGAACTGGGAGTTGTTCCAGTCGTGAATGAAAATGACGCTGTCAGCGTAGATGAGATGGATCATGCGACTAAGTTTGGGGACAACGACCGCTTGTCAGCTATCGTAGCTAAGATTGTTGATGCTGACCTACTCATTATGTTGTCAGATATTGATGGGCTCTTCGATAAGAACCCAAATGTCTATGAGGATGCCACCCTCCGTAGCTATGTCCCAGAGATTACAGAGGAAATTATAGCCTCAGCTGGTGGTGCCGGTAGTAAATTTGGTACAGGTGGTATGATGAGTAAGATTAAGTCAGCTCAGATGGTTTTTGAAAATCAAAGCCAAATGGTTTTGATGAATGGTGAAAATCCACGTGACATTCTTCGTGTCCTAGAAGGAGCCAAGATTGGTACACTCTTTAAACAGGAGGACTAAGATGACATATATCGATACATTGGGCCAACAGGCCAAGGTGGCAGGTCGTCGGATTGCTAAATTGTCAACAGCAGCTAAAAACGACCTTTTAAATCAGGTAGCTAAAGCTCTAGTAGCTGAGAGTGCCTATATTATCACTGAAAATGCTAAGGATATGGCCAATGCCAAGGAAAATGGTATTTCAGAGATTATGCAAGACCGCTTGCTCTTGACGGAAGACCGTATCGCAGGGATTGCTGAGGGTGTCCGTCAGGTGGCAGATCTTCAGGACCCAATCGGTCAAGTAGTTCGTGGCTATACGAATCTGGATGGACTCAAAATCGTTCAAAAACGTGTTCCTATGGGTGTTATCGCTATGATTTTTGAGAGCCGTCCCAATGTTTCTATTGACGCCTTTAGCCTTGCCTTTAAGACTAATAATGCCATTATTCTTCGTGGAGGACGTGATGCTATCAATTCCAACAAGGCTTTGGTTACAGTGGCCCGTAAGGCTTTGGAAAATGCGGGTATCACAGCAGATGCTGTTCAGCTGGTTGAAGACACCTCTCATGAGGTGGCAGAAGAACTCATGACGGCGACCAAGTATGTTGACTTGCTCATCCCTCGTGGTGGAGCCCGTCTCATCCAAACAGTTAAAGAAAAAGCCAAGGTTCCTGTCATCGAAACGGGTGTTGGTAACTGTCATATTTATGTGGATAAATATGCTAATTTAGATATGGCGACACAGATTGTCATCAATGCCAAGACTCAACGACCAAGTGTGTGTAATGCGGCAGAATCTCTCGTCGTTCATGCTGATATTGCGGAAGACTTCTTGCCTAACTTGGAAAAAGCTATTTCAAAAGTTCAGGCTGTTGAGTTCCGTGCGGATGAAACGGCTTTGAAACTTATGGAAAAAGCTGTACCAGCTTCACCAGAAGATTTTGCGACAGAGTTTCTTGACTATATTATGTCTGTTAAAGTGGTAGACAGCCTTGATGAGGCCATTGATTGGAATAATACCTACACAACATCGCATTCAGAGGCTATCGTAACTCAGGATATCAGTCGTGCGGAGCAATTCCAAGACGACGTAGACGCTGCAGCTGTCTATGTTAATGCCTCAACCCGCTTCACAGACGGCTTCGTCTTTGGACTGGGTGCTGAAATCGGAATCTCAACCCAAAAAATGCACGCCCGTGGCCCAATGGGACTTGAGGCCCTAACCTCAACCAAGTTCTATATTAATGGCCAAGGACAAATTAGAGAATAAACAAAAAGCTTCTCATGGGGCTTTTTTTGGTCTATTTGCTAGAGTATAAAGCTTTTGCTATACTGGGGGTATCAAAAATGAGGAGCTTTTGTGATGTTTAGAGCTTATAAAAAGTATTGGATGGGCTATATCGATTTCACGGGACGTTCAACTCGCTCAGACTATTGGTTGGCAGTTTTAGCGAATACTATTGTAGGTATCATTTTATTTAGCATAGTTATAGTTGTAATTGTTTTTGATAGTCCGAATAGTCATTATCATGTTATTCTCAACTTACTGTATGGGTTTGCAATGCTATATTGTTTTGCTAACTATATTCCATCCATTGCCCTTCAGGTGCGTCGCTTGCGTGATGCCGGTTTTCATTGGGCCTTGATTTTCTTACGCTTTGCGTCTGTCATAGGTGATATCGTACTGTTGGTTTTGTCTTGTCAACCCACAAAAGTAGAATTTCCTTTCAACCAGTTCAATAATTCACAACAATAATAATGACTTAACAGCCTTGCTAGGCTGTTTTTTAGTTGATTTGT
>OKQK01000173.1_pt1 | contig 19846 bp, 17 predicted proteins | sample 1609911 | NCBI WGS metagenome assembly OKQK01 (sample SAMN04436595, study PRJEB24849) | human gut metagenome | biome: human gut; feature: NICU; material: stool | host: Homo sapiens | place: USA: Saint Louis, MO | collected 2009-11-17 | reverse complement strand
AGCTGCGCTTGCAGGCGCTGACCGATAACAGCCCGGCGGCGCGGCTGCAGGCGATCGTCGCCGGCAACTTCGACGACAGCCAGATCAACAGCGCGGCGATGAAGACCTGGCTGGCCTTTTGGGCCAGCAGTCTGCACCAACCGCAGCTCAACCGGCTGCAGCAGGTGAACGGCCGCCGGCTCTATTCCAACCTGTGCGCCGAGTTTCGCCGCGTCATGCCGCAGCCGCAGGCGCGGTTGGCGGCCAAGGGGCTGGCGGCGCTGATCGACGGACTGTGGCTGCGCAGCGCGCTGCGCGGCTCGGCGTTCAATCAGTCGCAGGCGCTGGCGCTCACGACCGAATACATCACGTTCCAACTCCGGGGGCAGACGCCGCCCGGAGGATAACCCAAGGAGATCCTATGTCCCGTTTTGGCTTGCAGAAGCTCTATATTCATGGCGCCTATGTAGACAGCACCGCTGGAAAAACCTTCAACGCCATTAACCCGGCGAACGGCGAAGTTCTGGCTGAAGTCCAGGCCGCCGGCGCTGAAGACGTCGATCGTGCGGTGGCCAGCGCGGCCAGCGGGCAGAAGGTGTGGGCGGCGATGACGGCGATGGCGCGTTCGCGCATCCTGCGTCGCGCGGTGGATATTCTGCGCGAGCGCAACGATGAGCTGGCGGCACTGGAAACGCTGGATACCGGCAAAGCGATGTCGGAAACCACCGCGGTGGACATCGTCACCGGCGCCGACGTGCTGGAGTATTACGCCGGCCTGATCCCGGCCATTGAAGGCGAACAGATCCCGCTGCGCGAAACCTCATTCGTTTACACCCGCCGCGAACCGCTGGGCGTGGTGGCCGGCATCGGCGCCTGGAACTACCCGATTCAAATCGCGCTGTGGAAGTCCGCGCCGGCGCTGGCGGCGGGCAACGCGATGATCTTCAAACCGAGCGAAGTCACGTCGCTGACGGCGCTGAAGCTGGCGGAAATTTACACCGAAGCCGGCTTGCCGGACGGCGTGTTCAACGTGGTGCACTGCGCCAATGAAGACGCGGCGCAGCTGTGCACCGATCCGCGCATTCAGGCGGTGAGCTTCGTCGGCTCCTCCACCGTGGCGGAACATATCTACACCACCGCCAGTGCGCACGGCAAGCGGGTGCAGGCCTTCGGGGCGGCGAAGAACCAGGCGATCGTCATGCCGGACGCCGATCTGGACGCCACGGTTAACGCGCTGATGGGCGGCGCGTTCGGCTCCGCCGGCGAGCGCTGCATGGCGTTGCCGATCGCCGTGGTGGTCGGTGACGATACCGCCGACAAACTGATCGCCAAATTGAAGCCGCTGATCGCGCAGCTGCGCGTCGGGCCGGGCTTGCAGCAGGGCGGCGAAGAGAATGAAATGGGGCCGCTGGTGTCGTCCGCCCACCAGAAGAAGGTGCTGGGCTACATCGATCTGGGCGTGGAAGAAGGCGCGACCCTGGTGGCCGACGGCCGCAATTATCAGGTGCCGGGCTATCCTGAAGGCTACTACGTCGGCGGCACGCTGTTCGACCATGTGAAACCGAACATGCGCATCTACCGTGAAGAGATCTTCGGGCCGGTGCTGGGCATCGTGCGGGTGCCGGACTACCGTACCGCCATCGACACGGTGAACGGCCACGAGTTCGGCAACGGCAGCGCCATCTTTACCGGCAGCGGCCACTACGCGCGCCAGTTCGTGCAAGAAGTGCAGGCCGGGATGGTCGGCGTCAACGTGCCGGTACCGGTGCCGATGGCGTTCCACAGCTTCGGCGGCTGGAAGCGCTCGGTGTTCGGCGCGCTGAACGTGCACGGCACCGACGGCGTGCGCTTCTACACGCGCATGAAGACCGCCACCGCGCGCTGGCCGGCCGGGCAGCAGACGGTGTCCGAATTCAGCATGCCGACGCTGGGTTAAGCGCTGTCATATTCAGGCCAGGCCGTTGCTCCTTCGGGGCAGCGGCCTTTGCACGAATCATTAACAGGAGAATCGAGATGTCTTCACTGCTTGCCAAATGTCAGACGCCGAACGCCGAAGGGCGCATCCAGCACGTGACGCCGGAAAATGCCGGTTGGCGCTATGTCGGCTTTGACGTTTATCGCCTGGCCGCCGGGCAGTCGCTTCAGCTTGAGTGCGGCGATAAGGAGCTGTGCCTGGTGCTGGTGGCCGGTATCGCCTCCGTCGCCACGCTGCGCGCCGAGTACCCGCATATCGGCAAGCGCATGAGCCCGTTCGAGCGCACGCCGCCTTACGCGGTGTATGTGCCGCATCACGATCGCATCGACGTGCGGGCAGAAACCGATCTGGAACTGGCGGTGTGCAGCGCGCCCGGCAGCGGCCACCTGCCCTCACGGCTGATCACGCCGGCGGATATCGGCGTGGAGCGGCGCGGCAAGGGGCGTAACCAGCGGTTGGTGCACAACATTCTGCCGGACAGCGAGCCGGCCGACAGCCTGCTGGTGGTGGAGGTTTACACCGACGAGGGCAACACCAGTTCCTACCCGAGCCACAAGCACGATCGGGAAGACTCGCCGGACGAAACCTATCTCGAAGAGACGTATTATCACCGTATTCAGCCGGAGCAGGGGTTCTGCATGCAGCGTGTCTATACCGACGATCGCACACTCGACGAGTGCATGCCGGTCTACAATCGAGACGTGGTGAAAGTGCCGCGCGGTTATCACCCGGTGGCGACCCTGGCAGGCTACGACAACTATTATCTCAACGTGATGGCCGGGCCGGCGCGGCAGTGGAAATTCACCTGGGAAAAAGACCACGCCTGGATTAACGGCGACGGCTATCCCGCCGCGCAATAAGCGCTTGAGGCCCGGCTTGCCGGGCTTTCTTTTTATCAGGGTATAAATTTTACCTAAATTTGCCCTCCATCTTGTTCAAATGATAACCTGTCCGCACGCGATCGCTCCCCGGCTGAGTGAATCCAAAGAACCGCTGTGATACAGCGTGATTGCCTATGCGCAGGAGGAAAAACCATGACGACTACCATGTCCCAAAAAGCGGCGCGAGAAGGATTAGGTTCGCCCGATCTGTTTGAAGGCGGGGTTTACGTCACAAAAAATGGTGTTGCTGAGCTGTTTGTGCAAACGGCGGCTGAGAGAGAGGCCGAAATTCGGGAACGCAATCTGGAGCGCCAGTCCAACGCGTTGCTGAAACTGACTATGATGGCGAAGCAAGAGATTAAAAATCAGCGCGGTCTGTCGCCCGAAGAAACGTTGCAGCGGCTGCGCGACGCGCGGAAATAGGCCCGAGGTGCAGGATGCCCAAGGAAATACGTTTTACCGTCGCGCCGGCGGCGGAATGGAGCCTGAAAGACATCGAGTCTTACAAGAGCGGAACGATAGGGGCCGCCGCAGCCGGGGTGTTCGTGGACAATCTGTTGTTATCGTCCCTTGCGGCAATTGCCGACGATCCTGCCCGCTACCGCTTCAACGCCGTGCTGGCGGGTATGGGGGTACGGTTGCACGAGCGATTGGATCCCGATAGCGAATACCGCGTCATCTATGACTACGACGGCCAGACGGTGGAGATTCTGCTTTTCATCAGCATGAAGCAGGATCTGGAAAGCGCGCTCTACCGCTATTTGTTGCTGCAATAATCCCGCCGCGCCCGAGCCTGTCGGGCGCGTTCACCCCAGCCTTACTCGTCCCGGGCGTTATTCAGCGCCAGCGAGACCGCCAGCGTCTGCGCCAGGCACATCGAAGCCACCTGCGAGCGGAAGCCGTCCACCTGCGCTTCACGCACCACGAAACAGACGTCGCTGAAGGCGGCCAGCGGGCTGACCTGGCTGTCGGTGATGGCGATCTGCTGCGCACCGCGCTTGGCGCCCAGTTCCACCAGTTCCACCGCTTCGCGGGCGTACGGCGAATAGCTGATGGCGATCACCACGTCCTTCGGTTTTACCATGCTCAGCTGTTCGGTGAACATGCCGCCCAGGCCGTCGATCAGAAACGCGCGGCGCTCCAGATGGCGCAGCGCATAGGTGAGGTAGGAGGCGACGCTGAACGAACGGCGCAGGCCGATCACGTAGATATTTTCGGCGTTGTTGAGCAGCTCGACGGCGCGATCCAGCTGCTCGGGGGCGATCTGCATCGCCAGCTGCTGCAGCGCCTGCGCGTTGACCATGGTGAATACGTTGAGAATTTCCGCCGGTTTCTCCGGCGCGACGTTGTCGTCGGTGGAGGTTTGGCGGAACAGGCGCGCGCGTTCGGTATAGTTCACCGTCTCTTCCATCAGATGCTGACGGAACACCTGCTTCATTTCGTTGAAGCCGCTGAAGCCGAAGGCGTTGGCGAAACGGATCAGGGTGGAAGGCGGTACGCTGGCCTGTGCGGCGATGGAGGCAACGGTATCGAAAGCGATGCTGTTACTGTTATCCAAAATATAGCGCGCCACCTGCTTCAAACGCTTGCTCAGCGTTTCATAACGGTGGCGGATCTCGTCCTGTAACAGCGAAAGTTGAGTTGGGTTGTTCATCCATTCGGCTCGCAGTGGGGTGAAGGCGCATTGGCCTGACGCCTGAAATATTGACAGGGTATTTTAACAGACGGAGCGGAAATTTCATTTCCTCAAAAAGCGATTTATTCGATCGCACATTGCGCGACTTCACAGAAAAGGGGCAAAAAAATCCCCTTAAAGCGGCGAAATGGCCTTAAGGGGACGTGAACTCGCGCTCGCTGTCAGTGCGCGCCGCTCGCCTGCGGACGGTACTGGCGCCAGAAACCGATCAGCGTCAGGTATTTTTGTTTCACCTGCTCGATCAGGGCCGCGTCGTCGATTTCATCCTGCAGCCAGCGGCGCGAAGGCTGGCCGAAGATGGTGCGGCCGACGGCGAAACCTTTCACCCAGCGCGCATCCGCAGCGGCGGCAAAGCCCGCCTTCAGCACCGCTTCCGGGGAGTCGAGCCCCAGGATCAGCACGCCGCGGCAGAAGGGATCGTAGGTGTCGATCAGCGCACCGACCCGCCGCCAGTTCTCTGCGCTCAGCGGCGGCAGTTTCCACCAGTCCGGCTGAATGCCCAACCGGTAGAAGTGTTCAATCATCTCCAGGTAATGGCGTTCGTCCTTGTCGGGGTTGTTGTCCGGCAGAATCACTTCCAGCAGCAGCTCGTGGCCGGATTTGCAGCAGCCGCGGTAGACGTCGGCGATCAGCGCATCCTGCTCGCGGCGCAGTTCCGCCGCGTCGTGCGGGTGATAAAACACCAGGCACTTCACCACGTGCTCCTGCGGCCAGTCGATCAATTGCGAGCCGATATTGCCGTGCTCCAGGCGCAGCGGGCGCGAGCTGGGCAGCTCCACCGGCCGGCCGATCCACCATCCCTGGCCGGTGATCTCGTTCAACGCCGCCTGCCCGTAGGTGGTGTCGGCCAGAATGCCGCTGTTGCCGTTGAGCCCGGCCTGCGCGGCAGCCTGTTGCGCCGCGGTGAGCAGCAGGGTTTTCAGGCGCGGAATGCGTTCCTCGCCGACGCCGGCTTCGCGCGCCATGTCCGCCAGCTGCTTGCGGTGATCGAAGGCGAACACGCACAACTCTGGCCATTGCTGCTTGCGGGTGGTCACCCGGTGCAGGTGGTTCAGGCGTGCGTCGCGGTCCGGGCGCGTGACCTGCCGTTCGCGCAGCAGATAGTCGTCCAGCTCCCGTTTGGTCGGCATGGCCGGCGCGCAACCGTGGCGCGACACCACCAATGCGCCGCAGGCGTTGGCGTAGCGGCAGGCCTGATCCCAGCCCTCATCGTTCAGGTAGCCGCGCAGCAGGCCGGACATAAAGGCGTCGCCGGCCCCCAGCACGTTCAGCACCTCAACCCGCACGCCGGCGTGCAGCTTCACCTGCGCCCAGTCGTCGGCGATTTCGCCTTCGAACACCGAGCAACCCTGCGCGCCGCGCTTGCACACCAGCGTGGCCGCCGTGGCCCGCCGCACGTTTTTTAGCGCCGTCAGCGTGTCGGTGCTGCCGCCGGCGATGTGAAACTCCTCTTCGGTGCCGACGATCAGATCGAAATGGTGCAGCACCTCCTGTAGCTCGCGCGTGACCTGGTCCGATTCCACAAAGCGGGTTTCGCCGTCGCCCAGCGACGTCAGCCCCCACAGCACCGGGCGGTAATCGATGTCCAGGGCGGTGCGCAGACCGTGGCGGCGCGCGTATTCCAGCGCCTTCAGCACCGCGGCGCGGGTGTTCGGGTGCGACAGGTGCGTGCCGGTGATGGCCAGCGCGCGCGAGGAAGCGATGTAGGCCTCGTCGATGTCGTCCGGCGTCAGCGCCATGTCCGCGCAGTTTTCGCGGTAGAAGATCAGCGGGAAAGTTTCCTGATCCTTGATGCCGAGGATCACCAGGCCGGTTAATCGTTGCTTGTCGGTGATGAGGCAGCGGGTATCGGCCCCGACGCGCTGCAGCTCTTCACGCAGAAAGCGGCCCATGTGCTCGTCGCCGACGCGCGCCAGCATGCCGGATTTTAACCCCTGAATGGCGGTGCCGTAGGCCACGTTGCCGGAAGAGCCGCCGAGGTACTTGGCGAATGTGCCGGCGTCTTCCAGCCGCGCGCCGATCTGCTGAGCATAGAAATCGACGGCGATGCGCCCGAGACAAATGACATCAAGCTGTTTTTCTTGTGTAGCCATACCCGTTTCCTTCTGTTTAAGCAAAACTCCGGCGGCGGCCCGAGCGTGGCGCCCTGCAGGAAGCATGTGGACAGTATGGGGAATGAAAATTTCAATTTCAATATGGAATGAAATTTACACCCCAAAAATGTGATGCATTTAAAACATCGGCAAGGGGGTGGAAAAGGCGGTGAAACGGCCACGGAAGGGCGGCCAGGCGCGCGCTGAAAAGGAGTGCGAGGACAGGATAAAAGGCTGTCATCCTGAGTGCTGACGGTGGTCACCCGCCATTGCGCGGCGCGAAGTCAGCGAAGGTTGAAGCACGAGATGAAACGGGCTTTTCATGCAATATGCGATCTTTATCGCAAAATGAAATGTTTCTTCTGTAATGTGATTTTATGAAAAATATATTTGTTTATAATCGCTTCACGTTTCAGGTTGTCGACTTCGTGAGCAGCGGGCATCGCCTGCTCAAGATAATAGCTGCCGCCGCGTAACACAAACACGGGATTGTCGGCTCGGCGCGAGCCCTTTCCGGGGCGGCCCTCAATCTAAAGGGTGAGTAAATGGGCAAGATCAGGCTAACCATGGCGCAGGCGCTCGTCAGATTTCTCGATAACCAGTATCTGCTGGCCGACGGCGTGGAGACCAAATTCGTCGCGGGCATTTTCGCGATTTTCGGCCACGGCAACGTGCTGGGGCTGGGGCAAGCGCTGGAACAGGATAGCGGTGAGCTGCGGGTGCATCAGGGCCGCAACGAGCAGGGCATGGCCCACGCGGCGATCGGCTTCGCCAAACAGAAGCTGCGCCGGCAGATCTACGCCTGCACCTCATCGGTCGGCCCCGGCGCCGCCAACATGATCACCGCCGCGGCCACCGCTACCGCCAACCGCATTCCTTTATTGCTGCTGCCGGGCGACGTTTACGCCTCCCGCCAGCCGGATCCGGTGCTGCAGCAAATCGAGCAGCCTTACGATCTCAGCATCAGCACCAACGACGCGTTCCGCGCGGTGAGCAAATACTGGGATCGCATCGTGCGGCCGGAGCAGCTGATGAGCGCCTGCATCAACGCGATGCGCGTGCTGACCGATCCGGCGGATACCGGCGCGGTGACGCTGTGCCTGCCGCAGGACGTGCAGGGTGAAGCCTACGACTATCCCGACTATTTCTTCCAGAAACGCGTGCATCGGCTCGATCGTCGCCCGGCGACCGACGGCATGTTGGCGGACGCGCTGGCGCTGCTGACCGCCAAGCGCAAACCGCTGCTGGTGTGCGGCGGCGGCGTGAAATACTCGCAGGCCGGGCGGGCGCTGCGCGAATTTGCCGAGCGCTTCGGCATTCCGTTTGCCGAAACCCAGGCCGGCAAAGGCACGGTGCCGAGCGACCATGAATTCAACCTCGGTGGCATCGGGGAAACCGGCTGCCTGGCGGCCAACACGTTGGCCCGGCAGGCCGATCTGGTGATCGGCGTCGGTACCCGTTACACCGATTTCACCACCTCGTCCAAATGGCTGTTCCAACACCCGGACGTCAGCTTCCTCAATATCAACGTCAGCGCCTTTGACGCCGGCAAGCTCGACGGCGTGCAGGTGCTGGCGGACGCCCGCGAGGCCCTGAACGCATTGGGCGCGCTGCTGGCGCAGGCTGACTACCGCGCCGGCTGGGGCGATGCCATCGCCGCGGCGCGCGGTGCCCAGCGTGAAGAGACCGCGCGTGTTTACGCGGTGGAATACGGCGGCGCGGGTTTTGTGCCGGAGATCGACGATCACCTCGATCGCGAGCGGGTGTTCGCCGAATTTATCGCCCAGACCGATTCCGCGCTGACCCAGAGCCGCGTGCTGGGGGTGTTGAACCGCGAGCTGCCGGCGGACAGCGTGATCGTCGCCGCCGCCGGCAGCCTGCCGGGCGATCTGCAGCGGGTGTGGCACAACCGCAGCGAGCACGGCTACCACGTGGAATACGGCTACTCCTGCATGGGGTACGAGGTGAACGCCGCGCTGGGGGTCAAGCTGGCCGAGCCGCAGCGCGAGGTGTACGCAATGGTGGGCGACGGCGCATTCATGATGCTGCATTCCGAACTGGTCACCTCGATTCAGGAAGGCTGCAAGATCAACGTGGTGCTGTTCGACAACATGACCAACGGCTGCATCAACAACCTGCAGATGGAACACGGCATGGACAGCTACACCACCGAATTCCGCTTCCGCAATCCAGAGGGCGGCAAGCTCGACGGCAAGCTGGTGCCGGTCGATTTCGCCATGCTGGCGGCGGCTTACGGCTGTAAAACCTATCGGGTCACCACCGAGCAGCAGCTGCTCGACGCGCTGGCCGACGCCCGCAGGCAAACCGTGTCCACGCTGCTGGACATCAAGGTGTTGCCGAAGACCATGGTGCACAAGTATCTCAGCTGGTGGCGCGTGGGCGGCGCTCAGGTGGCCGACAGCGAGAAAATCGTCGAAGTGGCGCGCAAGCTGCAGGAAAACATCGATAAGGCGCGCGATTACTGATTCGTTTTCATACATAAATCTCGAGGGTAGCGAAAATGACATTGAACATTGGGGTTATCGGCACCGGCGCCATCGGCCGCGATCATATCCGTCGCTGCAGCAAAGTGTTGCAGGGTGCCCGCGTGGTGGCGGTAAACGACATCAACCGCGACAACGCCGCCAAGGTGGTGAGCGATCTGCAGCTGGATGCGCGGGTGTATGACAACGGCCACGATCTGATCAAGGCCGCCGACGTGCAGGCGGTGCTGGTCACGTCCTGGGGGCCGAGCCACGAAGAGTTCGTGTTGGCGGCCATCGCCGCCGGCAAACCGGTGTTCTGCGAGAAGCCGCTGGCGGTGACCGCGCAGGGCTGCAAAAACATCGTCGATGCCGAAGCGAAACACGGCAAGCGGCTGGTGCAGGTCGGCTTTATGCGCCCTTATGACCAGGGCTATCGCGCGTTGAAACAGGTGCTGACCAGCGGCCAGATCGGCGAACCACTGATGCTGCACTGCGCGCACCGCAACCCGACGGTCGGCGAGGCCTACACCACCGATATGGCGATCACCGACACCCTGATCCACGAAATCGACGTGCTGCGCTGGCTGCTCGATGATGACTACGTGTCGGTGCAGGTGGTGTTCCCGCGTAAGAGCCCGAAGGCGTTCCCGCACCTGAAAGATCCGCAGATTGTGCTGTTTGAAACCGCCAAGGGTACGCGCATCGACGTCGAAATCTTCGTCAACTGCCAGTACGGCTACGACATTCAGTGCGAAGTGGTGGGGGAAACCGGCATCGCCAAACTGCCGGAGCCGTCCTCGGTGCAGATGCGCAGCGGCGCCCGCCTGTCGACCGAAATCCTGACCGACTGGAAAGATCGCTTTATCGACGCCTATGACGTCGAGCTGCAGGGTTTCATCAACGACGTGGCTGCGGGCAAGCTGACCGGGCCTTCCGCCTGGGACGGCTACGCCGCCGCGGTGACCGCCGACGCCTGCGTGGCGGCCCAGCTCAGCGGCGAGATTGTGCCGGTGACCTTGCCGGCGCGCCCGGTGTTCTACAACAAATAATCGGCCTGTCCCCCATACCTACGATTGCAGAGGAGTGACCATGAAGATCGCTTTTGATGTCGACGTTATACGGGATTTGGGCGTGACCAAGATGGTGCAGCAGGTGGCGGACTGGGGCTACAAATACATCGAACAGTCGCCGCACCCGCAGATCAACCCGTTTTACAAGCATCCGAAGGCCAGCCGCGAAATCATGGCGGAGTATAAAAACGCCCTGAAAGCGACCGGCGTGGAGATCTCCTCATTTATCGTGGTGTATCGCTGGTCCGGGCCAGGGGAAGATCGCCGCCAGGCGGCGGTCAAAAACTGGCGGCGGATGATCGAAATCGCGGTGGAAATGGGCGTGCAGGTGATTAACACCGAACTGGCGGGTAACCCCAACGAACCGGAGATCTGCGAGGAGCTGTGGTATCGCTCGATGGAGGAGCTGCTGCCGATCGTCGAGCGCGAGGGTATCCGTATGGAGATCCAGTCGCACCCGTGGGACTTCTGCGAGCTGAGCAACGAAACCGCCGATCTGGTGAAGTCGCTGCGCAGCGACCACGTCAAATACCTCTACAGCGTGCCGCACACCTTCTATTACGACAAGGGGCAGGGTGACGTGGCCGGCATGCTGCAGTACGCCGGGGACGATCTTTCCCACGTGCTGATCGCCGACACCATGAATCACACCAAGCATTGCCGTTATATCGTCAACCCGCCGGGCGTTGACGCCGCGGTGCATCAGCACGTCGGCATCGGCGAAGGCGAGGTGAATTTCGACGCCCTGTTCCAGACGCTGCGCGACATGGAATTTGCCAACCGCAGCTTCAAGGTCGGCGGCGAATCGATCATCTGCACCTCGCTGTTCGGCTACCCGGAAAAGATGCCGAGCCAGGCGGTGGCGACCAGAGAGCGCATCGAAAGAGAGCTGTTGGGCAAATAATCTTATTCGGCTCGCCGGCGGCGTTTGCACCGGCGGCCCTCCAAGGACCGAGGCAGACCATGAATAAAGACAACGTGAAATTGGCCATTGCGCCGATCGGCTGGACCAACGACGACATGCCCGATCTGGGCAAGGAAAACACCTTCCAGCAGTGCGTCAGCGAAATGGCGCTGGCCGGCTTCACCGGCAGCGAAGTGGGCAGCAAATACCCGCGCGATCCGGCGGTGCTGAAACCGATGCTGGATATTCGCGGCATCCAGATCTGCAACGCCTGGTTCAGCACCTTTTTCGCCGACGGCCAGAAAGACAAAACCATCGATGAATTTATCAACCACATGAATTTCCTGCATGCCATGGGCGCCAGGGTGATCGGCTGCTCCGAGCAGAGCAAGAGCATTCAGGGCACCACCAAAGGCGTGTTCGAAGAGAAGCCGTACTTCAGCGATGAAGAGTGGCAGCGCGTGGCCGACGGTTACAACGAGCTGGCGAAGATCGCCGCCGGCAAAGGCATGCAGGTGTGTCTGCACCACCACATGGGCACCGGCATTCAGACCACGGCCGAAATCGATCGCTACATGAGCATGGTCAACGACGACGTCTACCTGCTGTTCGATACCGGCCATGCCTACTATTCGGAAGGCAGCCAGCAGGCGATGATGGCGATCCTGGAGAAGTATCTGCCGCGCATCAACCACGTCCATCTGAAGGACGTGCGCGATGAGGTGGTGGCGGAAGTGAAAGCCAACAAGCTGAGCTTCCTCGACGGCGTGAAGAAGGGCACCTTCACCGTGCCGGGTGATGGCGTGATCGACTTCAGGCCGGTGTTCAAGCTACTGGACGAGCGCGGTTACAAAGGGTGGATGGTGGTGGAGGCCGAGCAGGATCCGGCGCTGGCCAACCCGTTCGAGTATGCGGTAAAAGCGCGCCGTTATATTCGGGAAACCGCCGGCATTTAAGCGACGAGGGTTAATCATGATTAAGGGGCGCCAGCGCCCCTTTTTTGGTGGCGGCGTGTTAGCCGCCGAGCGTTTGCCAGGTTGCGACCTGGCTGCCGGGCCACGGCGTGGCGGCATGTACGCCACGGGCGAGCGCCCGGGCCAGGGTGTCCGCCGCCAGCGCGCCGATCTGCAGCACCGCCAGTTCGCGGCTGCCCTGAACCTCGCGCTGCCCGGTGGACAGGGCGAACACTACGTCGCCGTCAAACGGGCTGTGCAGCGGGCGGATGGCGCGCGCCATGCCGTCTTGCGCCATGATGGCCACCCGTTTCAACTCCACCCGCGTCAGCGCCAGGTCGGTGGCGATGCAGGCCAGGGTCGTGTTCTTTCTGCCGCCCTGCGGCTCTTGTTCCATCCAATCTTCGCCCTGCGCGCGCAGTTGTGCCAGCGCCGCTGCGCCGCCGTTGCCGAATTCACCGTCAATTTCATAGGGGGTCGCCCAGAAGGCGCGGGTGCCGGGTGCGACCACCGCACCCAAACTGTTGACCGCCACCAGTGCGCCGACGGTAGCGCCATTGGCGGCAATGATAGATGCCGAGCCGAGGCCGCCTTTCAGCTTACCCATGCCGGTCATGGCACCGTAGCCGGCGCCGACGGTGCCCAGCGGAAAGTCCAATCCGGCCTTGCCGACCGCCTCGATGCCCAGTTGGCGATACGGCGGCGTGAGCTGCCAGTTTTTGTCGCCGCCGTTGGCCAGATCGTACAGGCAGGCGGTGGGCACGATAGGGGAGACCGGCACGCCGGGGGCCGGGCGCAGCGCGTAGCCTCGGCCCTGTTGCCCCAGCCAGGCCGCGACGCCGTCCGCCGCCGCCAGGCCGTAAACCGAGCCGCCGCTGAACGTCAGCGCATCGACGGTCTGTACCAAATTGTCTTCACCCAGCGCGTCGGTTTCCCGGGTGGCGGGGCCGCCGCCGCGCACGTCCACGGCGGCGATCGCCGGGCTGTCCGGCAGGATAACCGTCGTGCCGGTACGTATCCGGCTGTCTTGCGCCACGCCGACCTTCAGGCCCGGCACATCGGTAATCAGGTTGCGGGCGCCTGGGCGCCCGGCGGCGGAAGTTGGCATAGCGGCACCTAACGGGGTGAGAGGAGAGAATATGCCGACGGCGGCGGTCAGGCCGGCCAGCGCTTGTAAAAAGGTTCGGCGGTTGATGCACAGGGGCCGGCGCAGCGGCCCCCGTGGGGGAGGACGATTACGCATCGCCGTGCGGCTGCCCGGAGCGCAAACGCGCCATATGGTAGGCGTCGACCAATACGCCGTCGCGCATGGCATAGGCGCGACTGGTGCCCTCTATCTCGAAACCGAATTTGCGGTACAGCGCAATGGCCGCCGGGTTGTCGGTGAACACCGTCAGCTCGATGCGCTCGATGGCCGCCCAGTTGTCGCACAGGTCTATCATCGCCTGCATCAGGCGGCTGCCAACGCCTTTGCCGTGGTAGCGAGGATCGACGCCGATGCCGAAGGTGGCCACGTGGCGGCGGCGCACGCGCTGATTCAGCATGACGGCCAGCTGGCCGGCAAGCTGCCCGTCGATGAAGGCCGCCAGGTTATGCGTGCCCGGCTCGGGATTGGCGAGGCGCTTCTGCCAGGACTCGACGGACGGTAGCGGGAGCTGCAGCGTATCGCGATAGACGGGCGTCTGAGAATAAAGATGATGCAGGGCTTGCGCATCCGTCGTTTCCACGTGGCGTATCACGATCTCGCTCATCTCGCTGCTCCTGTTGCTTACCGGTTGAATAACCTCTGAATTTATCCGTTTACTGCCTTGAGTCAATATTATTTGAACGGGTCAAAAAAAACGCTTTACAGGTGCGAATGATAATGATTATTATTGCGATGCGTTCCGGGGAGGGCATCAACCCTTGATACTCTCGCTGCGAAGGCACGACATTGCTCACATTGCTTCCAGTGTTTACTTAGCCAGCTCGGGTGCTGGCTTTTTTTTTGCCCTTTTTCAACCGCTTCCGCCTTCAACAAATCCGTTGCCCATCTGCCGCTTCATTCCATCGAAATTTTTGAACAGAGGCATGAGTTTTTTACGCTTTCTTATTCTGCCCGCAGGACTAGACTGTAAAAAAACATTGAGGAGAGTTGAATATGATTTATGTACGTAAAGCGGAAGACCGCGGCCACGCCAATCATGGCTGGCTGGATAGCTGGCACACCTTCTCTTTTGCCGACTACTACGATCCGAACTTTATGGGGTTCTCGGCGCTGCGTGTGATCAACGAAGACGTGATCGACGCGGGGCAGGGTTTCGGTACCCATCCGCATAAAGATATGGAAATCCTGACCTACGTGCTGAGCGGCACGGTGGAACATCAGGACAGCATGGGCAACAAGGAGCAGATCCAGGCCGGCGAATTCCAGATCATGAGCGCAGGCACCGGGGTGCGTCACTCCGAGTACAACGCCAATCAGGATCGTCCGTTGCACCTGTACCAGATTTGGATCATTCCGGATCAGGTCGGGCTGGAGCCGCGCTACGAGCAGCGCATGTTCGACGCGCCGCAGGGCCGTCAGCTGGTGCTTTCGCCGGATGCGCGCGACGGTTCGCTGAAGGTGTTCCAGGATATGACGCTGTCGCGTTGGGCGCTGAATAAAGGCGAACAGGGTGAGTACCCGATCGCCGCCGGCCGCCGCATTTGGATCCAGGTGGTGCGCGGCAAGGTCTCGGTCAACGGCCAGGCCGCCGGCATCAGCGATGCGTTTGCGGTGTGGGATGAATCGGCGCTGACGATCCAGGCCGACGAAGAGAGCGAAATCCTGCTGTTCGATCTGCCGCCGGTGTGATTAAGCGGTAAATTTCAAGGGCTCACGATGTGAGCCCTTGAGGTTAACGACAAGCCTGATGACGTTGCCCGCCTGAAAGCCGGCAGCATATAAAAACAAGGAAAATCAATTTATTGATTTTCGGCTGACAATCACAAAGGGGAAAAACCACGCTTTTTCCCCTTTGTCACCGTATGAAGGGCTCACGTTGTGAGCCTTTTTGCGTTGGCCGTCGCATAACCGACAATATCGGCCCGCCGTTTTTTTTGCTAAAATGACTGCCCATTCACGGTTAGTCAGTTCATTGATAATGAAGAAAAAACGGCCGGTACTCCAGGATGTGGCGGACAAGGTGGGCGTGACCAAGATGACGGTGAGCCGTTATCTGCGCAATCCCGACCAGGTTTCTGCCGCCCTGCAGCAAAAAATCGCCGTCGCGCTGGATGAGCTGGGCTACATCCCCAACCGCGCGCCGGACATCCTCTCCAACGCCACCAGCCGGGCGATTGGCGTGCTGTTGCCGTCGCTGACCAACCAGGTGTTCGCCGAAGTGCTGCGCGGCATCGAAAGCGTCACCGACGCGCACAACTACCAGACTATGCTGGCGCACTATGGCTACCTGCCGGAGCGTGAAGAAGAGCGTCTGACCTCGCTGCTTTCTTACAATATCGACGGCCTGATCCTGTCTGAGCGCCATCACACGGCGCGCACCCTGAAAATGATCGAGGTGGCGGGCATTCCGGTGGTGGAGCTGATGGACTGCGTCTCGCCGTGCATCGATCTGGCGGTGGGCTTCAACAACTTCGAGGCAGCGCGCCAGATGACCCAGCAGATCATCGCGCACGGCCACCGTCACGTGGTCTATTTCGGTGCCCGTCAGGATGAACGTACCCTCATCAAGCAGCAGGGGTATGAGCAGGCGATGCGCGAATCCGGCCTGGAACCTTACAGCATCATGACCGCGCGTTCTTCCTCCTATTCCGCCGGCGGCGAGCTGCTGCGCCTGGCGCAGCGCGACTATCCGCAGATCGACAGTATCTTCTGCACCAACGATGACCTGGCGATCGGCGCGGCCTTCGAGTGCCAGCGGCAGGGGCTGTCGATCCCGCAGGACATGGCGATCGCCGGTTTCCACGGCCATGATATCGGCCAGGTGATGGTGCCTAAGCTGGCCAGCGTGCTGACGCCGCGCGAACGCATGGGGCAGATCGGTGCCGAGCGTTTGCTGGCCCGGCTGCGCGGCGAAACGGTGTGCCCGCGCATGGTGGACGTCGGTTTCACCGTGATCCCCGGCGGCAGTATCTGAGCCATTTTAACGTTCTGTTTTAACACCCTTTCTTTTTGCAGCGCGCCCTGAGGCGCGCGGGTTATCCCGCCTGTAAGCCCGCCGGTCGTTGCCGGCATAAGTTTGATCTCTGTCCCAGAACGCGAATTTTAGCCGCTTACCCGGTTCCGGCGCTCATGTTGTTACCGGTATCATGATACCGGTAACAACGAGCGTGCGGTCATCTTGCTGCAAGACTGAACCTCTGAATCAACAACACCTACAGCTCTTCTTAAACACCGGGAAAGAGCCTAAAAATAAAACAACCGCACGCTTTACGCCTATCGTAAAGAGAGTCGCGATAAAAGGTTGGAGAAAAATTATGCCATTAGTGATTGTTGCAGGCGGCGTAGCGCTGCTGCTGCTGCTGATGATCCGCTTCAAGCTGAACGGCTTTATCTCTTTGGTGCTGGTTGCTCTGGCGGTCGGGATCGCACAGGGTATGCCGGTCGATAAGGTCATCGGCTCCATCAAGGCCGGCGTGGGCGGCACGTTGGGCAGCCTGGCGCTGATCATGGGCTTCGGCGCCATGCTCGGCAAACTGCTGGCGGACTGCGGCGGCGCACAGCGCATCGCCACCACGCTGATCGACAAGTTCGGCAGAAAACATATTCAATGGGCGGTGGTGCTGACCGGCTTCACCGTCGGCTTCGCGCTGTTCTACGAAGTGGGCTTCGTGCTGCTGTTGCCGCTGGTGTTCACCATCGCCGCCTCCGCGCGCATCCCGCTGCTGTACGTCGGCGTGCCGATGGCCGCCGCGCTGTCGGTGACCCACGGCTTCCTGCCGCCGCACCCGGGCCCGACGGCCATCGCCACCATCTTCCATGCCGACATGGGTAAAACCCTGTTGTACGGCACGCTGCTGGCGATCCCGACGGTGATCCTGGCCGGCCCGGTTTATGCCCGCTTCCTGAAAGGCATCGACAAGCCGGTGCCGGAAGGCCTGTACAACCCGAAAACCTTTACCGAAGCAGAGATGCCGAGCTTTGGCGTCAGCGTCGCCACGTCGCTGGTGCCGGTGATCCTGATGGCGCTGCGCGCGGTGGCTGAAATGGTGTTGCCGAAGGGCCACAGCCTGCTGCGCTTCGCCGAGTTCTTCGGCGACCCGGTGATGGCGACCCTGATCGCCGTGCTGATCGCTATCTTCACCTTCGGCCTGAACCGCGGCCGCACCATGGATGAAGTGATGGGCACCATCACCGACTCGATTAAAATCATCGCCATGATGCTGTTGATCATCGGCGGCGGCGGCGCCTTCAAACAGGTGCTGGTGGACAGCGGCGTCGAGCAGTACATCGCCGGCCTGATGGAAGGCAGCAACGTTTCGCCGATCCTGATGGCCTGGTCGATCGCCGCCGCGCTGCGTCTGGCGCTGGGTTCCGCCACCGTGGCGGCGATCACCGCCGGCGGCATCGTCGCCCCGCTGATCGCCACCACCGGCGTCAGCCCTGAGCTGATGGTGATTGCGGTCGGTTCCGGCAGCGTTATCTTCTCGCACGTTAACGATCCGGGCTTCTGGCTGTTCAAGGAGTACTTCAACCTGAGCATCATGGAAACCATCAAATCCTGGTCGGTGCTGGAAACCATCATCTCGGTGTGCGGCCTGGTGGGCTGCCTGCTGCTGGCGACGGTCGTATAATCGTTATCCGACGCCCTGCGGGGCGTCGGCGTTCCAGAGTATCTTTATCAGTTGGGACGCATTTGGCGCGCTCGCGCCAGTTCCCATAAGGGCATGACACAATGAGTAATCCGCAGAATCACGTATTTATCCTGATGGGGGTGTCCGGCAGCGGTAAATCCGCCGTGGCCAGCGCCGTCGCCCGGGAAGCCGATGCCGCCATGCTGGACGGCGATTACCTGCACCCGCGCGCCAACATCAACAAAATGGCCGCCGGGCATGCGCTGGACGACAACGATCGCGCTCCGTGGCTGGCTGCGCTCAACGACGCCATCTTCGCCATGCAACGCACCAATCCGGTGTCGCTGCTGGTGTGTTCGGCGCTGAAAAAAAGCTATCGCGACCGCCTGCGCGAAGGCAATCGCAACCTGCATTTCCTCTACCTGAAAGGGGATAAAACGGTGATTGAGGAGCGCCTGAAGCAGCGCAAAGGCCACTTCTTCAAACCGCAGATGCTGGTTTCGCAGTTCGCCACGCTGGAAGAGCCGGGCGAGCAGGAGCCGGATGTGCAGGCGATCGACATCAACCAGCCGCTGGACGGCGTGGTCGCCGACACGCTCGCCTGCATCAACCGCATCACCGCCCGCTAAGCGCGGGCCGTCGTCGGCGCCGTCAGGCGCCTACAGCTTCATGTAAGCCCGCACGCCGTCCAGGAACATCTGGGTCGACAGCATCACCAGAATCAGCCCCATCAACCGCTCCAGCGCGCTGACGCCTTTGCTGCCCAGCAGGCGCAGGAACAGGTTCGACATCAGCAAAATGGCCGCAGAGAGACCCCAGGCGATCAACAGCGCCGCCACCAGATGGGGCAGCTGATGCGGATACTGGTGCGACAGCAGCATCAGCGCTGCCAGAATCGACGGCCCGGCCACCAGCGGGATCGCCAGCGGCACCAGGAAGGGCTCTTCGCCGGCGGACAGCCCCGAACTGTTGCCCTCCTGAGACGGGAAAATCATCTTGATGGCGATCAGAAACAGGATGATGCCGCCGGAAATGGAGACGGTTTCGGTACGCAGGTTGAGGAACGCCAGAATTTTCTCGCCGGCGAACAGGAAAATCAGCATCAGCAGCAGGGCGATCAGCAGCTCGCGGATCAGCACCACCCGGCGCCTGCGCGGCTCCAGGTGCTTGAGCACCGACATGAAAATCGGCAGATTGCCCAGCGGATCCATAATTAAAAACAGCAATACCGTAGCGGAAATCATCTCTGTCATGGTGACCTCGTGATCGGGAAAACGCCTCGGCCTTTCCGGCCGCGTCCTTGCCTATAAGAAGGATTGCTGAGAAATCCTCAGCCATCGAATAAATTCACTTTGCGCCCGCGCCGACATTTTGTAAGGTGAGGAGATATTGCACACAACTCGTTATCACCTACATAGCCCTTATCCGGGCGGGAAACAGATATTATGAAAAACGTTGGTTTCATCGGTTGGCGCGGAATGGTCGGCTCGGTTCTCATGCAACGCATGACGGAAGAGCGCGATTTCGATGCCATTCGCCCGGTCTTTTTCTCCACCTCGCAGCACGGTTCTGCCGCGCCGGCCTTCGGCGGCCAGCAGGGCACGCTGCAGGATGCGTATGACATCGACGCGCTGAGCGCGCTCGATATCATTATTACCTGTCAGGGCGGCGATTATACCAACGAAGTGTATCCTAAGCTGCGCGCCAGCGGTTGGCAGGGTTATTGGATCGACGCGGCCTCTTCGCTGCGCATGCAGGACGATGCCATCATCATCCTGGATCCGGTCAACCACGCGGTGATTCAGCAGGGCCTGGACAAAGGCATCAAAACCTTCGTCGGCGGCAACTGCACCGTCAGCCTGATGCTGATGTCGCTCGGCGGTCTGTTCGCCAACGATCTGGTGGAGTGGGCGTCGGTCGCCACCTACCAGGCGGCCTCCGGCGGCGGCGCGCGCCACATGCGCGAACTGCTGACCCAAATGGGCAAGTATTATTTAAGAAAGATAGACAGGGGAGGGATACAAAGATGGA
>OKQK01000170.1_pt1 | contig 20349 bp, 16 predicted proteins | sample 1609911 | NCBI WGS metagenome assembly OKQK01 (sample SAMN04436595, study PRJEB24849) | human gut metagenome | biome: human gut; feature: NICU; material: stool | host: Homo sapiens | place: USA: Saint Louis, MO | collected 2009-11-17 | reverse complement strand
CCATGCGGTGAAGGCCGGCATCGCCGCGATCGGCCCCGGCCAGTGGCAGGCCGGGCTTTCTCTGGGGCTGACCCGTTGGCAGACGCTGCGCATGATCGTGCTGCCGCAGGCGCTGCGCATGATGGTGCCGTCGTTCATTAACCAGTGGATCTCCCTGATCAAAGACACCTCGCTGGCTTATATCGTCGGCGTTGGTGAACTGACCTTCCTGGCGACCCAGGTCAACAACCGCAGCATGGTTTACCCGATGGAAGTGTTCCTGTTCGTGGCGCTGGTCTATTTCGTGTTCTGCCTGGCGCTCGATCTGCTGGCCAACGCGGTTAACCGCCGCTTCGGCGCGCAAACCCGCGCGCTGAAACGGTCCTGGCGCTGGTGGCGCAACAAGCCGCCGTTGCCGGCCAGTTAATCGGCCGTGAGCCGCCAGCCGCGTTCGCGCCACAGCGCGGGCAGCTGGGCCAGGTCGTCGAACGTCGTCACCAGCGGGTGGTCGATCGGCGGGTTATGCGGATCGGCGCAGAAGTAAAAGACCGGGATGCCGGCGTTGATGCCGGCCTGGGCGCCGGCGGGCGAGTCGTCCACCAGGATGCAGCGCGCCACCGGCACCTGCATCCGTTCGGCGGCGTGAAACACGATCGCCGGATCCGGCTTCCAGCGCTGAATGTCATAGCCGCTGAACAACCGGTCATCAAAATAAGGCAGCATGCCGGTCAGGCCGAGCGAGTGCTGCATCTTGCTGACCGGCCCGTTGGAGACGGTGCAGACAGGCACCGTCACCTGCGCCAGCAGCTCGCGGGCGCCGGCAATCTGCTGTAATTCGCTGTCGAACAGCCGCGCCACCTCCTGCCGATACAGCGGTTCCAGCGCCTCTTTTGCCAGGTTAGTGCCCTGCTCGGCGTTGACCCGATCGATGATCTCGTACAGCTTCACCCCTTTGTATTTCTTGAACACCTCTTCCAGCGACAGGTGAATGCCGTAGCGGGCGAACATGTGCACATAGGCTTTGCTGCACAGCACTTCGCTGTCCACCAGCGTGCCGTCGCAGTCGAACAAAATGCAGTCAATCTGATTCATGCGGGACAGGTTCCTTCGGGTTAACGCCGCTGAGGCCGCTCAGCGATCACTTGATCAGGTTACGCGCCTTAAGATCGTGCAAAATCAGCGCGGCGACGTGTGAGCAGTGCGGTAAATCGCGGCTGTCGCACCACCTGAGTTCGGCGATTTCGGCGGCCGGCTGCAGCTGCCCGGTAAAGTCGGCCTGATAGCAGCGAATGCGCACCTGGGTGCCGTCCTGCTTGCCGTCCGCCGGGCCGGTGAACTCGCCGTAAAACGCGATGGAGCTCGGCAGCAGCGCAACGGTCAGCTCTTCGTCGATTTCGCGGCACAGCGCCTGTTCGTCGGTTTCACCCGCTTCGCGTTTTCCGCCTGGGACATAAAACAGCGTCTTATTGTGTGAACGCACCAGCGCCACTTTGTCATCTTTCAGCGTAATTAACGCGAGCTTATCGATAAAGGTCGAAGACATGCGGATTCCTGTTTTTTTTAGCGGGTAGGGTAAGAGATGCGATAGGCCATTTTATCGGCCGTGCCGGCAAACGGCAACGCAGCGGGCGGGAACGGGGGATGAAAGCCTGTAAATACAAGCCGTTGACGCGTTTAGCCGTAAAGACGGCGAAAAAAACCTGTGACCGGCGTCAAAAGCCCCACTTTTTGTTATAGGATAGCCGGCGACTGTCCATTCCCATTTTCGGAATTCTGATAATGACCAAACCAGTATCTGGCCTTGACGCTGAGCAAGGCTTGCTTGGGCGCGTGTTTAAACTCAAGCAACATGGCACGACGGCGCGTACGGAAACGATTGCCGGTATCACCACCTTCCTCACCATGGTGTATATCGTGTTCGTTAACCCTCAAATTTTGGGCGCGGCGGGCATGGATACCCAGGCGGTATTTGTCACTACCTGTTTGATCGCCGCCTTCGGCAGCATCTTTATGGGCCTGCTGGCGAACCTGCCGGTGGCGCTGGCGCCGGCGATGGGCCTGAACGCCTTCTTCGCCTTCGTGGTGGTCGGGGCGATGGGCATCTCCTGGCAGGTGGGCATGGGCGCCATCTTCTGGGGAGCGGTCGGCCTGCTGCTGCTGACCATTTTCCGCATCCGCTACTGGATGATCGCCAACATTCCGGTCAGCCTGCGGGTCGGCATCACCAGTGGCATCGGTCTGTTCATCGGCATGATGGGGCTGAAAAACGCCGGCATCGTGGTGGCCAACCCGGACACGCTGGTGACCATCGGCAGCCTGACCTCGCACAACGTGCTGCTGGGCGCGCTCGGCTTCTTCATCATCGCCGTGCTCTCTTCGCGTAACTTCCACGCGGCGGTGCTGGTGTCGATCGTGGTCACCACCCTTATCGGCTGGATGCTGGGCGACGTGAAATACGGCGGCCTGTTCTCCCTGCCGCCGAGCATCACCTCGGTGGTGGGCCAGGTCGACGTGGCCGGTGCGCTGAACATCGGGCTGGCCGGGGTTATTTTCTCGTTTATGCTGGTGAACCTGTTCGACTCTTCGGGCACCCTGATCGGCGTTACCGATAAAGCCGGCCTGACCGATAGCCAGGGCAAGTTCCCGCGCATGAAGCAGGCGCTGTACGTCGACAGCATCAGCTCGGTGGCCGGTTCGCTGGCGGGCACCTCTTCCGTGACCGCTTACATCGAAAGCTCTTCCGGCGTCGCCGTCGGCGGCCGCACCGGTTTGACGGCGGTGGTCACCGGCCTGCTGTTCCTGCTGGTGATCTTCCTGTCGCCGCTGGCGGGCATGGTGCCGGCTTACGCCGCCGCCGGCGCGCTGATCTACGTCGGCGTGCTGATGACCTCCAGCCTGGCGCGGGTGAAGTGGGACGATCTGACCGAAGCGGTACCGGCGTTTGTTACCGCGGTGATGATGCCGTTCAGCTTCTCGATCACCGAAGGTATCGCGCTCGGCTTTATCTCCTACTGCGTGATGAAGCTCGGCACCGGCCGCTGGCGTGAAATCAGCCCGTGTGTGGTGGTGGTGGCGCTGCTGTTCGTGCTGAAGATCGTCTTCGTCGACGGCCATTGACCGCCAAAGGGCCGGCGCCTGCCGGCCCTGAACCCCTAGACGCCCGGCGTCGCATCCGGCGCCCGATCCAACACCCACTGCAACGGCCGCCTGAAGCGCGCCTGCCAACTGCCGGCGGCATCCTCTCCTTGGGCGAAGTGCAGCGTCTGCACCTGATTATCCTCCCCGAACAGATTGGCGAAGTGCAATGCCAGCGCCTGCTCGCTGAAGTTCTGCCGATCGTAATACGCCATCACGATTTTCTTTTGCGCCGCCAGCGACTGCTGGGCCGGCTTGATCTCCCCGTTGGGGGCGATCAGGAGTGCACCGGCGTAAAACTGCGGGTACTTCGCGATCAGGTTGGCGGCGTGCAGTGCGCCCTGGCCGCGGGCGCTGAGGTAAATCCGTTGGGTATTCAGCTTTAGCTGGGGAGCCAGCTGTTGCAGCGTACGCTGAATGGCGGTGTGGGTGCTCTCGTCGCTGTAATTCGACCAGCGGAAGCTGTTTTCCGACAGCATCTGCGTGCCGTTGATCTCGATGTACGCCACGCCCATTTCGCCGAACAGCAGCCGTTCTTCGGGGCTGATGGCGGCGGCTTTGCCGTAGGTATGCAGGAAGATCACCGTTGGCCAGCCTTCGGGCGGCGCTTCGCCGTCCGGCATCGCGTAGCTGGCCTTGCCTTCATAGTGACGGGCGTGCTGCAGATAGCGCGCTTTGGTGGCGGCCAAGATCGATTGGTAGGTGGCGGAGTGCTGGATGCTGTTGAAGGCGTCGTCCTCCAGCAGGTTGTAGTAGTACCACAGGCCGCGGTCGGCGCTCAGCTGCAGGTAGCGCTCCGCCAGCTCGGTTTGGCCTTTCTCCGCCGACGATACCGCCAGCTGGTAGGGCGCCCAGACGTTGCGGCCGTCTTCGCGCATCAGCGTCAGGTACAGCGACATGGCGCCCAGCTTTTTGTCTTCCTGGTTTTGCGCGGATCGCGACAGCTGGGCGTTGAGCGCGCTGTGTGCCGGCAGCTCCAGCGGCTCTTCACCGGCGGGATAACGCATGTCTGCGGCGAAAGCGGGACTGGTGATGGAAACAAAAAATAACGCTAAAATGAAAAAATACATGATGCTATGGCTTTAATTTTCAATGAATTGACGGACTTCATGTCCTGTTGCGGTGCCCCGCGGGCACCGCGAGACGGTCACTCCACGCGGCGAATAAAATCGCTGAACGCGGACAGCTGGCCGGTCAGGAAATCCAGCGTTCCCTGATCGCTCAGTTCACCGGCCTGTTCATCGACCTTGCTCTGGATCACGCCGCCCATAAACTCAGGCTTGTTCATTACCATCGCATCGAGGAACACCAGGATCTGGCGCAGATGGTATTGGCAGCGCGCGCCGCCGATCGGCCCCATCGAGCTGGTTTGAATGGCGACCGGCTTGCCGGCCAGCGGCTGATTCGGCAAGCGAGACAGCCAGTCGATGGCGTTCTTCAACCCACCGGGCACGGAATAGTTATATTCAGGGGTGACAATGATCACGCCGTCGGCCTGGCGGATCTGTTCGGCGATCGCCTCGACAGCGGCAGGGAAGCCTTCACCCTGTTGCATGTCGGCGTCGTACAGCGGGATATCGCGGATGGAAGGCAGCGCTTCAATGGTGACGCCTTGTGGGGCCAGCCCAGGCAGGGCGCGGGCCACCATGGCGTTGTAGGAGCCTTTGCGCAGGCTGCCGAGCAGAGTGACGATTTTCAAGGCTTGGTCTGACATGGTGATTCTCCCTTTCGAATGAGCAGATTCAGCGTACAACATGGGCGAATAGTAGGCTAAAGCGCGGGTCGAGAATAGGCGATTGCTCAACATTTAGCTGTCTTTACAATTTAATCCAGCAACTTGTGCGGTAAAGACAGCGTTATCCGCTTTGCGCTGCGTTAACCGGGCGTCTTCAGGCCCGTCAGTTTAACGAAGCGCGAGGATGCCGCCGGGCTGCGCGGCGAGATTTCCCCGTCTTTGTGCAGGCCGCGGCGCTCTTCGTAGCGCCAGCACAGCAGGCGGTCCAGGCCGGGGCTGCCGGCGCAGGCCCAGCTCAGGTATTCGTCGGCGTCGCTCATCACCTGAACGTCCGGCGTGGCGCTGGAGCGCAGGTGGCCGGAGAAGGGATGCAGACGCAGCGTAGCCTGGCCGCTGTTGCCGAGGCCGGAAATTTTCAGCACGCTTTGCCGGATGCTCCACAGCTGAGTCTCTGCCTCCAGCCGATCGTCCTGCGCGCCGATCCAGGCACTTTCTGCCGGCGTCTGATGCGCGTGTTGCAGCGCGCTTTGCCGGGTGCCGCGCGCGCGCATCACTTCGATATCCAGTCCGACTTTGCCTTCGTCGCTGAGCAGCACGCCCACGGTGTTGCTGGCGTAAGCGAGGCTGAAATCGGGCAGCTGATGATCGGCGAAACAGGGGCGGCCGGTCGGCGTGGTGGCGATGGGGGGCAGCGTCGGCAGGCCGTACAGATAGAACATCATTTCGGCGAGCAGAATGCGCCCTTGCAGGTAGCGCGTGCGGCGTTTAACGGAAAAGGTGCGGGTGGCGGCTATCACTTCGTCGGAGAGTCTTTGGGTATCCAGGACAGCGGAGGCCGGGGTCCAGCGGGCAAAATGACACGCCATTGTTCACTCCATGACAGAGGGTCGCTAAGAACGCAGGGGTGTTAGATTAAGACTAAGTTGAGGATTTATCATCAAAAAACACTATGCGTTTTATCCGATTTGTTGGCTTTTGCGCTATATAGGCGGGGGAGGGAGAAGAGCGTGCGGATCTGAATAAGCGCATAAAATTAATCAGTACCGAAACCAACCACGTTCGAATCGAAGGCGTCTAATGAATCTATAAAAATAACGACCAGATAAGAAAAAATTGGCGGAGAGAGCAGGATTCGAACCTACGACACGATGACTCGTGTGGATTTAAGAAACGGTTAGTTTCTTAAATCTGGCTTAAACCACTCGCCCACCTCTCCGCATTCTTTTGTTGGATACATAAAACCACAAAATAAAAATGGTTAAAATAACCTGAACTTGGAAATGTGATCAAGGCCAAAAAAACCATGATTTATGTGGGTGATTGTTAATTATCAGAGTCAGATCACTAAATTTACATTAGCTATTGTTATACAAAATTGGCGTCATTGGCTACGAATAGGGAAGAAGGGCATGCCAGATCTCGAGTTAATGCCGCTGCAAAGCGCCGAATTTTATAAGACAGCTGAACGTGTTGTTTTTAAAGAATATAAATGCAACTGCAAAAAAGGTTGGAAGGGCGAAGATCGTTTTATCGTCTACAAAGCCGATCAGAATGGAATCATTGAGGTGGTCAATAATGAGGTTTCAAATAACAACGTCGAAGAGCTCATCGCGCTGGCATCGTCTTTTTTGACGGATAAGGTGCTGATTTCCGGTGGGCATACCGTGGTTAATTTGGACGATCGTTTTTCTGTCAGCAGTGAAGTGGAAAAATCAGCGCAATTCTGCATTGACTACATAGCCGAATCCATTCGACAACTCAATGTTCAGCCTGACTTCTTGATGGAAATAAATGATTTCTATATGGAAAAAAGCGATGGCAGCGAGATAGACGGCGCTAACGAATTCAGGAAGATAGCGACATCGCCGTATATTATTCCGGAAAAAATAAATGACTACATTCTGGCGTCGAATCAAAGACATGGTATTGATATAAATACATTTTATGTCAGTGAAAAAAACATGGCGGATCGCTTTAAACGCCATATTAAGAACCGTATGGATAAAGAGGCGTATTTTCAGCGCCAAGACGGCAATGTGAAGATGACGGTGGGAGAGCACAGGTTCGATATCGTCAAGGAAAATAAACCGACCTGCGCGGCGGGAAATGCCGCGACGTTCAGGGCCATTCGGTATCGCATTTCCTCCAATAAAGTCTTCGATAATTACACGTCGCATATTGGCGTTTTTCCGCTGTGTTCGCGCGTTAACGTGCTTAACGGCTATCGTGCAGCCGCGACTTTTTACGATAACTTCTCCTTGCCTTCCTTACTGGTCTTCTTCGGCAGATCCTGTTTCGAATGACATTTTTTGTGCCAGTTGGCTATGCGTTGCCGCATAGCCATGATGGTCGAGCATCATCATGAAAATTTCACACCTGTATTGGCCAGTTACCTTTTTCTCCACGGCATTCGGCGCCGGGATTTTCTTTTTGCCCCAGGCTGTGGGGCCGGGCGTGTTGGGGATGAAAGTGTTCGCGCTGTTTATCGTTATCGCCATGTCGGTATCGATGATGGCGCACTATCTTTTTTTCAAATTCATCACTTCGCACCCGGAGAAAGATTTCCTGGCGGCATCATCGACGTTTATCGGCGAGCGGGCGGCGTCAATTGTCTGTGTGCTGTTTATTCTGTCGATGATCATTATCGTGCTGATAAATTTCATTACTCTGGTTAACGTTGTCGTGTCTTTTCTCCACGATGGATTCTGGATTCGGGGCGGTATTTCGCTGTTGTTGAGTGCGATGCTGTCGGCTGCATGGTTGGCGTTTAGCCAGCGAATTGAGCACCTGATCTCCAGAATGGCACTGGTTTCTATCGTGATGGTGGCGATCCTGACGGTGTTTTTCCTGTTACAACCTGCTGGGGCTCAGCTGGCGCCTGCGCCGCCGAGCATTTCATTGCAGACGTTGATGCTGCTGCCGATTTTTCTTTTTACGTTTAACTTTACCCCGTGCATCCAGCGGTTTGCGAAAAGCGCAGTGCGGCCGCAGGCGCGCAGTATTCTGTTCGGCAAGATACTGATCTTGGCGTTTATCGCCATGATCGTTATCGCTATCAGCCGCTTGCTGACGTTGGATGATATCTCGATCATTAACGGCCGTAATGTGGATGCGCTGTTTTATACCGCCGGCTTGACCGGCAACTCGATGGCATGGTTAGGCGCAGCCCTATTGCTGTGTTTGCTCACCGGTGGTGCTTATATGGGCACGTTGACTGGTGTAATCGACGGTATTACGTCCTTCGGCATGGCGGGAAAAAAGGGAATTATCGCGGGGAACATTATTGTCTGTACGCTTATCGGCACGATTAATCCGAGTATTATCAAGATCATCTCGAGCTGGTCGATACCCGTTATCGTGATGACCGTCTTTTTCATCCCATCACTGTATTTTTTACAGCGGGGCGACGGCCGGCAAAAGATGGTGGGAATAGCGGTGCTGTGCTGCGGCATCGCGGTGATAGCGACGCTATTTGTGTAAGGCGGTACGTCTAATCCAGGATCAGCGTATCGCCGGTGGCCGGTGAGATCCCTGCCGGCAGCCATAGCTGGCCCCAGGCGCCGGTACAGTGGCAGCCCATGATCTTTTCCGGCGGATACTGCCGTAAAAAACGGCGGACGCGCCAGAGCGTGCGCGGGGAAGCGCAGCGTAGATGAAAACCGCCGATCAGGGCGTGGATCCGATCGATCCCGGTGATTTTCTGGCAATGGCGCACGATATTGACGATCCCGCGGTGCCCGCAGCCGGTCACGATCACCAGACCGCGATCCGATTTGTAAATCAGCACCCCTTCGTCGATCACGTAATCCACCGCCGCGTTTTCCCCGGCGATCACCCCGTAGGCGCGCGGGGCGGGTACCGCGATTTCGCCTGACCACATAAAGCGATCGCCGATCGCCAGCGGTTCGCGGCTGTAGTGCATGCGGTGGCGCGAGTAGTCGATATCCAAGGAGAGCTTTTTGATTTTGCGGGTGTGGCCCAGCACCTTCAGCGCCGCATAGCGTTCATCGCCGACCTGCGGGTGGCAGATGATGCGGCTGTTGTCCGGCAGCCAGGCGACGCCGCCGCAGTGGTCATAGTGGCCGTGGGAGAGCACCGTTGCGGTAATACGGGAGAGATCGACGCCCATCAGCGCCGCATTGCGCAGAAAGCTGTCGTCGGGGCCGGTATCGAACAGTATGGACGTCGTCTCATCCTCAATCAGCAGGCTTAGCCCGGCCTTGGCCTGCAATAATGGGTCGGCGCCGGCGGCGCGGCGGTTTTCCAGCAGTACCTTGAGGGTCAATGCCATGTTGACTCGTTCCTGAGAGAGATTCCTGACTTTTCAGTATAGCGTGGAGGGCGGTAGCGGCTCTGTGAGCCGGCGCGCAGAGCGAGCGCGGGAAAGAAAAACGGCCGGAACAAGGGTTTGTCCCGGCCGTGAAGGCGTCTGGCGGCGTTATTTACCTATACAGAAGCTGGAGAAGATGCGGCCCAGCAGGTCGTCGGAGGTGAATTCGCCGGTGATTTCACTCAAGGCCAGCTGCGCCTGGCGCAATTCCTCGGCCAACAGCTCGCCCGCGTAAGCGCTCACTAACTGTTCTTTACCTTGCACCAGGTGCTGTGCCGCCAGCTCCAGCGCCTGCAGGTGGCGACGGCGCGCCAGGAAACCGCCTTCCATGTTGCTGGTGAAGCCCATGCTCTGTTTCAGATGATCGCGCAGCACATCGACGCCTTCGCCGGTGCGGGCCGACAGGCGAATAAGTGAGTGGTTGTTCACTTCCGTCAGACCCAGCGTTTCACCGGTGATGTCGGCCTTGTTGCGCACCACGGTGATCGGCAGCGTGCCCGGCAGGCGCGCCATAAACTCCGGCCAGATCTCCGCCGGCTCGGTGGCGGCGGTGGTGGTGCCGTCAACCATAAACAGCACTCTGTCGGCCTGTTCGATCTCGTTCCACGCACGTTCGATGCCGATACGCTCAACCTCGTCGCTGGCGTCGCGCAGGCCGGCGGTGTCGATGATGTGCAGCGGCATGCCGTCGATATGGATATGTTCGCGCAGGACGTCGCGGGTGGTGCCGGCGATATCGGTGACGATCGCCGCCTCACGCCCGGCTAACGCATTGAGCAGGCTGGATTTACCGGCGTTGGGGCGCCCGGCGATCACCACCTTCATCCCTTCGCGCAGTAGGCTGCCCTGGCGCGCTTCGCCGCGCACGCTGTCCAGATCCGCCATCACGTCGTTGAGCTGCGCCTCGATTTTACCGTCGGACAGGAAGTCGATTTCCTCGTCCGGGAAGTCGATCGCCGCTTCCACGTAGATGCGCAGGTGAGTGAGCGCTTCCACGAGCTGGTGGATGCGGGTGGAGAAGGCGCCCTGCAGCGAGTTCATCGCCGAACGTGCCGCCTGCTCGGAGCTGGCGTCGATCAGATCGGCAATCGCTTCGGCCTGCGCCAAATCGAGTTTGTCGTTGAGGAACGCGCGTTCGGAGAACTCGCCGGGCCGTGCGATGCGCACGTCGGGCAGCGCCAGCACGCGCTTGAGCAACAGATCGAGGATCACCGGCCCGCCGTGGCCCTGCAGTTCCAGCACGTCTTCGCCGGTAAAGGAGTTCGGCCCCGGGAACCACAGCGCGATGCCCTGATCGAGGGTGGCGCCCGTGGCGTCGCGGAACGGCAGATAGTCAGCGTAGCGCGGCTTCGGCAGCTTGCCGAGCAACGCCTGGGCGACGTCTTTGGCCTGGCTTCCGGAAATGCGCAGAATGCCGACGCCGCCGCGTCCCGGCGGGGTGGCTTGGGCTACGATGGTATCGGTGGTGCTCATAACGGTTCTCTCTGACGATTAAGATGCAAAAAGGCGGTCTAATGACCGCCTTTGGTGTGACTGCAAGGGTCGGCGCGCCGAACCCCTACAATACGCTTAGCTTTTTTTCTTGTCGCGGCTGTGCAGACCGCGTTTTTCCAGACCACGGTAAATCAGCTGCTGCTGCAGGATGGTCACCAGGTTACTGACGATGTAGTACAGCACCAGACCGGACGGGAACCACAGGAAGAACACTGTGAAGATCACCGGCATGAAGGTCATGATTTTCTGCTGCATCGGGTCAGTCACGGTGGTCGGCGACATCTTCTGAATGAAGAACATCGTCACGCCCATCAGGATTGGCAGGATGTAGTACGGGTCTTGCGCGGACAGGTCATGGATCCACAGGGCGAACGGCGCGTGGCGCAGCTCGACCGAACCCATCAGCATGTAGTACAGCGCCAGGAAGATCGGCATCTGAATGATCAGCGGCAGGCAGCCGCCGAGCGGGTTCACTTTCTCCGCCTTGTACAGCGCCATCATCTCTTGGCTCATGCGCTGTTTGTCATCGCCGATGCGCTCGCGCATCGCCTGCAGCTTCGGCTGCAGCATGCGCATTTTCGCCATCGAGGTGTACTGCGCCTTGGTCAGCGGGTACATGATGCCGCGCACGATGAAGGTGATGATGATGATGGAGAAGCCCCAGTTACCGATAAAGCCGTGGATGAACTTCAGCAGTTTGAACAGCGGCTGGGAGATGAACCACAGCCAACCGTAATCCACGGTCAGGTCCAGGTGCGGCGCCAGCTGGGCCATCTGGTCCTGCAGCTCCGGGCCGACCCACAGGGTCGCGTTCAGCTGCTGCTGAGCGCCCGGCTGCACCACGACCGGCGTAGATTTGAAGCCGATGGTGGACAGGTTGTCGCCTGGTTTGGCGGTGTAGAAGGTGTTGTCACCCTTGGTCGCCGGTACCCACGCGGTGGCGAAGTACTGTTGCAGCATGGCGACCCAACCGTCTTTGGTGGTGACGCTCAGGTTTTCGTCTTTGTCGAATGCGTATTTCTGGTACTTGTCATCGCTGGACGAGTACGCCGCGCCGCGGAAGGTGTGCAGCGCGAAGTTGCTGCTGCCGGTATCGCGGTGCTTAGGCAATTCGGTGGTCTGCTTCAGCTGGCCGAACAGGGTCAGCTCCAGCGGCGTCGCGCCTTTGTTGTCGATGCTGTAATCCACGCCGACCGCATAGTGATCGCGTTTGAGCACGAAGGTCTTGGTGTAGACCGCGCCGTCTTTATCGGTGTAGGTCAGCGGGATGCGCAGCTCGTCCTGGCCTTCCGGCAGGGTGTAGCTGTCCTGCGCCGCCTGATACAGCGGGCGTTCGCCGTTGGCCGGGTTGTCCGGGCCGTTTTTACCGGTCAGGCCGCTTTGCGCCTGATAGACGAATGACGGAGTGGTTTCCAGCAGTTGGAACGGAGTCGATGAACCCAGAGTATCCGGGTAGGCCAACAGTTTAGCCTGCTCGATATCGCCACCACGGGTGTTGATGGTCAGTGACAGCACGTCGGTGTTCACGGTAATCAGCTTACCCTGACCACTGGCTGGCACGGCCTGGCTGGCGGCATCACCGGCTACTGCGTTCGAAGTCTGTTGCGTGGTCTGTGCGGCCGGCTGCGGAGCGTTGTCCGTTTGCCATGCCTGCCAGATCATGAAAGACACGAACAGCAGAGCGATGAGGAGAAGATTGCGTTGCGAATCCATCGTTAGTGTTCTCTGTTATCGTCGGTTTTTGGCGGCACCGGATCATCGCCACCTGGGTTCAAAGGGTGGCATTTTAATACGCGTTTCAATGCTAACCAACTGCCTTTTATCATGCCAAACCTGCTTAATGCCTCAATTGCGTAATGAGAGCATGTCGGCTGGAAGCGACAACGAGGCCCTAGCAGCGGACTGATGACGAGCTGATAGGCCCGCACCAGCCCGATCAGGATGCGGGAGCCTGGCGACAGTGGCGACGCCATAATTTATCCAAAGCTTCCGTCAGCGCGCGGTTATCCAAATCCGCTATCCCCTTTTTGGCCACCACGACAAAATCCATCGCCGGTAATTCGTGCTGACGCAGGCGGAAGCTTTCGCGGGTTAGGCGTTTGATCCGATTACGCTCGTGCGCGCGTTTGACGTGTTTTTTGGCGACGGTAAGACCGATGCGGGGATGCCCCAGCTGGTTCAGGCGGCCGAGGATGGTGATTTGCGGCGTGCCAGCCCGTTGTGGCTGCTGGAAGACGAAAGTGAAATGACTGGGAGTTAACAAACGTAACTCCCTGGGAAAAGCGAGCTTAACCACTCAGCGGGTTAGCTTTATTACTTAGAAACAGTCAGACGAGCACGGCCTTTCGCACGACGGCGGGCCAGAACTTGACGACCATTTTTGGTGGCCATACGAGCACGGAAACCGTGGCTACGGTTGCGCTTCAATACGGACGGTTGGAAAGTGCGTTTCATAGCGATTTCTACCTAAACTTAAAATAATTACTGATCAGTAAACGCGTTTGGCTACTCGGCGTGAAGATGACCGACGCCTCAATCGCAATACATAAAGAAGCGGGATTGTAATAATTGTACAGTCCTGAGTCAATTCGCATCGCGCCAGCCTACCTGGTTGTCTGCCAATAACGGAACAAAATCCGGTCTTGGCCCGTGGTCACCGCAGAATCCTGTCTGGCTAATGACGCACCATAAGGAACCAGGTATCACACGTAGGGCGAAGATTATACGGACTCGGGGTGAAATCGCAAGGATCCCCGTGAGATCCTTTGCGCGCGATCGCAGGATCCGGCGTGGATAACAGGGTATAACCGGTTGACAATGTAAAAAACGCGGCGCAGCGGCCGGGATCTGCGCGGCCATTCGGCGCCAGCGGCGAAAAGATCGCCGCCGGCCGCGGCCTGTGGATAAAATGGATCTAATCTGTGAGGAAGGGGAGGATCTCTTGCGCGGATTGCGCTATGATCCGTCATTCCGATCGCGATCCCTCATACCGGGATCGTGAGGGACACAAACCGTGAAAGGCGGTTCGCATCCCCCACAGGCAAACAGCCGATGCCGGGTATGTGTCAAAAATCATGAGTTATAAAAAAGTTGCCCGTTTCTTTTCTTTATTGATCTTGTTCGAGTGGAGTCCGCCGTGTCACTTTCGCTTTGGCAGCAGTGTCTTGCCCGATTGCAGGATGAGTTACCTGCCACAGAATTTAGTATGTGGATTCGCCCATTGCAGGCGGAACTGAGTGACAACACCCTGGCGCTGTACGCGCCTAACCGTTTTGTGCTGGATTGGGTTCGCGATAAGTACTTAAACAACATCAATGGTCTGCTGAATGATTTCTGCGGCACGGATGCGCCTTTGCTGCGTTTTGAAGTCGGCAGCAAGCCGATCACGCAGGTGATCAGCCAGACCGTGACCGCCAGCGTCAGCAGCGCCCCCGCAGCCCCGGCGGCGCGCACGGCCGCGCCTTCACGCCCGAGCTGGGACAACGCGGCGGCGCAACCCGAGCTCTCTTACCGCTCCAACGTCAACCCCAAGCACACTTTCGACAACTTCGTCGAGGGTAAGTCCAACCAGCTGGCGCGCGCGGCGGCTCGCCAGGTGGCGGACAATCCGGGCGGCGCCTACAACCCTTTATTCCTGTATGGCGGCACCGGCCTGGGTAAAACTCACCTGCTGCACGCGGTCGGCAACGGCATCATGGCGCGCAAGGCCAACGCCAAAGTGGTCTACATGCACTCGGAACGCTTCGTGCAGGACATGGTCAAAGCGTTGCAGAACAATGCCATCGAAGAGTTTAAGCGCTACTACCGTTCGGTCGACGCCTTGCTGATCGATGACATCCAATTCTTCGCCAACAAGGAGCGTTCGCAGGAAGAGTTCTTCCATACCTTTAACGCCCTGTTGGAAGGCAATCAGCAGATCATCCTGACCTCGGATCGCTACCCTAAAGAGATCAACGGGGTGGAAGATCGTTTGAAGTCCCGCTTCGGCTGGGGGCTGACGGTGGCGATCGAGCCGCCGGAGCTGGAAACCCGCGTGGCGATCCTGATGAAAAAGGCCGACGAGAACGACATTCGCCTGCCGGGCGAAGTGGCGTTCTTCATCGCCAAGCGCCTGCGTTCCAACGTGCGTGAGCTCGAAGGGGCGCTGAACCGCGTGATCGCCAACGCCAACTTTACCGGCCGGGCCATCACCATCGATTTCGTGCGCGAAGCGCTGCGCGATCTGCTGGCGCTGCAGGAAAAGCTGGTCACCATCGACAATATTCAAAAGACGGTGGCGGAGTATTACAAGATTAAAGTCGCGGATTTGCTGTCCAAGCGGCGTTCGCGATCCGTTGCCCGCCCGCGCCAGATGGCGATGGCGCTGGCGAAGGAACTCACCAACCACAGCCTGCCGGAAATCGGCGATGCGTTTGGTGGCCGCGACCATACCACGGTGTTGCACGCCTGCCGGAAGATCGAGCAGCTGCGTGAGGAAAGTCACGACATCAAAGAAGATTTCTCCAATTTAATCAGAACATTATCTTCATAGCGCTATGAAATTTATCGTTGAACGTGAGCATCTGCTAAAACCGCTGCAACAGGTGAGCAGCCCGCTGGGCGGCCGCCCGACCTTGCCGATCCTGGGCAACCTGCTGCTGCAGGTGACGGAAGGCTCCCTGCTGCTGACCGGCACCGATCTGGAGATGGAGATGGTGGCGCGCGTCGCCCTGTCCCAACCGCACGAGCCGGGCGCGACCACCGTGCCCGCGCGTAAATTCTTTGATATCTGCCGTGGCCTGCCGGAAGGGGCGGAGATCGCCGTCACGCTGGAGAGCGAGCGCATGCTGGTGCGGTCCGGCCGCAGCCGCTTCTCGCTGTCCACGCTGCCGGCGGCGGACTTCCCGAACCTGGACGACTGGCAGAGCGAGGTGGAGTTCACCTTGCCGCAGGCGACGCTGAAGCGCCTGATCGAAGCCACCCAGTTCTCGATGGCCCATCAGGACGTGCGTTACTACCTGAACGGCATGCTGTTTGAAACCGAAGGCGAGGAGCTGCGCACCGTCGCGACCGACGGCCACCGCCTGGCGGTGTGCTCGATGCCGATCGGCCAACAGCTGCCTTCGCATTCGGTGATCGTGCCGCGTAAAGGGGTGATGGAGCTGGTGCGTCTGCTGGACGGCGGCGATTCGCTGCTGCAGCTGCAGATCGGCAGCAACAACATTCGCGCCCACGTTGGCGATTTCATCTTCACCTCCAAGCTGGTTGACGGCCGTTTCCCTGACTATCGCCGCGTCTTGCCGAAGAACCCGGATAAAACGCTGGAAGCCGGCTGCGATCTGCTCAAGCAGGCGTTTGCGCGCGCGGCCATTCTCTCGAACGAGAAATTCCGCGGCGTGCGGCTGTACGTCAGCCAGAACCAGCTGAAGATCACCGCCAACAACCCGGAGCAGGAAGAGGCGGAAGAGATCCTCGACGTCAGCTACGACGGCGCGGAGATGGAGATCGGCTTCAACGTTAGCTACGTGCTGGACGTGTTGAACGCGCTCAAGTGTGAAGACGTGCGCCTGCTGTTGACCGACTCGGTCTCCAGCGTGCAGATCGAAGACGGCGCCAGCCAGGCGGCGGCCTACGTTGTCATGCCAATGCGGTTGTAGTCTCGTTACCTTGAATTACAGCACCGTCATCGGTAAAGAGATTGCATGGCTCTGACGCGTTTATTGATTAAAGATTTCCGCAATATCGAGGCGGCGGATTTGGCGCTGGCGCCGGGATTCAACTTCCTGGTCGGCGCCAACGGCAGCGGCAAGACCAGCGTGCTGGAAGCGGTATATACGCTCGGGCACGGCCGCGCCTTTCGCAGCCTGCAGGCCGGTCGGGTGATCCGTCACGACCAGCCGGAGTTCGTGCTGCACGGCCGCATAGAAGGTACGGAGCGCGAGCTGTCGGTAGGATTGAGCAAGAGCCGTCAGGGTGACAGCAAAGTACGCATCGATGGCAGCGACGGCCACAAGGTGGCCGAGCTGGCGCAGCTGCTGCCCATGCAGCTGATCACCCCCGAAGGTTTTACCCTGCTGAACGGCGGGCCGAAATTCCGGCGCGCCTTCCTTGACTGGGGCTGTTTTCATAACGAACCCGGTTTTTTCACCGCCTGGAGCAACCTGAAACGGTTACTGAAGCAGCGCAATGCCGCGCTGCGCCAGGTGAGTCGCTATGCGCAGATCCGCGCCTGGGATCAGGAACTGATCCCGCTCGCGGAGCGCATCAGCGAATGGCGGGCGGAATACAGCGACGCGATCGCCGCGGATATCACCGCGACCTGCGCGCAGTTTCTGCCTGAATTCGCCCTGAGCTTCTCCTTCCAGCGCGGCTGGGACAAAGAGAGCGACTACGGCGAGCTGCTGGAGCGCCAGTTCGAGCGCGACAGGGCGTTGACCTATACCGCGGTGGGGCCGCATAAAGCGGACTTCCGCATTCGTGCCGACGGCACGCCGGTAGAGGATTTGTTATCGCGCGGTCAGCTTAAGCTGCTGATGTGCGCGTTGCGCTTGGCGCAGGGTGAGTTTCTCACCCGGCAGAGCGGGCGGCGTTGCCTGTATCTGATTGATGATTTTGCCTCCGAGCTGGACACCGGCCGTCGCCGGTTGCTGGCCGATCGCCTGAAAGCCACCCAGGCCCAGGTTTTTGTCAGCGCGGTCAGCGCTGAACAAGTGACCGACATGGCCGGTGAAAAGGGCAAGATGTTCCGCGTGGAACAGGGTAAAATAGAGGTTCAACCACAGGACTAAAATGAGCGAGAAACGTTGATGTCGAATTCTTATGACTCCTCAAGTATCAAGGTATTAAAAGGGCTGGATGCGGTGCGCAAGCGCCCGGGCATGTATATCGGCGATACCGATGACGGCACCGGTCTGCACCACATGGTATTCGAGGTTGTGGACAACGCTATCGACGAAGCGCTCGCGGGCCACTGTAGTGACATTCAGGTCACCATCCATGCCGACAACTCGGTATCGGTACAGGATGACGGCCGCGGCATTCCGACCGGCATTCACCCTGAAGAAGGGGTTTCAGCCGCAGAGGTCATCATGACCGTGCTGCACGCCGGCGGTAAATTCGACGACAACTCCTATAAAGTTTCCGGCGGCCTGCACGGCGTGGGCGTCTCGGTGGTTAACGCCCTGTCGGAGAAACTGGAGCTGGTGATCCGCCGCGAAGGCAAAGTACACGAACAGACTTACAGCCACGGCGAGCCGCAGGCGCCGCTGACCGTGGTGGGCGAAACCGAACAGACCGGCACCATGGTGCGCTTCTGGCCGAGCCACCAGACCTTCACCAATGTGACCGATTTTGAGTACGACATTCTGGCCAAGCGTCTGCGCGAGCTGTCCTTCCTCAACTCCGGCGTGTCTATCCGCCTGAAGGACAAGCGCACCGACCGTGAAGACCACTTCCATTACGAAGGCGGCATCAAGGCGTTTGTCGAGTATCTGAACAAGAACAAAACCCCGATCCACCCGAACGTGTTCTACTTCTCGACCGTGAAAGACGATATCGGCGTGGAAGTGGCGCTGCAGTGGAACGATGGTTTCCAGGAAAACATCTACTGCTTCACCAACAACATTCCGCAGCGCGACGGCGGCACGCACCTGGTCGGTTTCCGTACCGCGATGACCCGTACGCTGAATAGCTACATGGAAAAGGAAGGCTACAGCAAGAAGGCCAAGGTCAGCGCCACCGGCGATGACGCGCGTGAAGGCCTGATTGCCGTGGTGTCGGTGAAGGTGCCGGATCCGAAGTTCTCTTCTCAGACCAAGGACAAGCTGGTCTCCTCCGAGGTGAAAACCGCGGTTGAAACGCTGATGAACGAGAAGCTGGTGGATTACCTGATGGAAAATCCAGGCGACGCGAAAATCGTGGTCGGCAAAATCATCGACGCGGCGCGCGCGCGCGAAGCGGCACGTAAAGCGCGTGAGATGACCCGCCGCAAAGGCGCACTGGATCTGGCCGGCCTGCCGGGCAAACTGGCGGACTGCCAGGAACGCGATCCGGCGCTGTCCGAACTGTACCTGGTGGAAGGGGACTCCGCGGGCGGCTCTGCCAAGCAGGGGCGTAACCGCAAGAACCAGGCTATCTTGCCGCTGAAGGGGAAAATCCTCAACGTCGAGAAAGCGCGTTTCGACAAAATGCTCTCCTCGCAGGAAGTGGCGACGCTGATCACCGCGCTGGGTTGCGGCATTGGCCGCGACGAGTACAGCCCAGACAAGCTGCGTTACCACAGCATCATCATCATGACCGATGCCGACGTCGACGGTTCGCACATCCGTACGCTGCTGTTGACCTTCTTCTACCGCCAGATGCCGGAAATCATCGAGCGTGGCCACGTGTTCATCGCGCAGCCGCCGCTGTACAAGGTGAAGAAAGGCAAGCAAGAGCAGTACATCAAAGATGACGAGGCGATGGATCAGTACCAGATCGCCATCGCGATGGACGGCGCTACGCTGCACACCAATGCCAGCGCACCGGCGCTCGGCGGCGAGCAGCTGGAAAAACTGGTGGCCGAACACTACGGCGTGCAGAAGCTGATTGGCCGCATGGAGCGCCGCTACCCGCGCGCGCTGCTGAACAGCCTGATCTACCAGCCGACGCTGAACGAAGGCGATCTGAGCGATGAAGCCAAGGTGAAAACCTGGATCGCTTCGCTGGTGCAGGCGCTGAACGACAAAGAGCAGCACGGCAGCAGCTATGACTTCGTGATCTTCGAGAACCGTGAGCGCCAGATGTTCGAGCCGGCGCTGCGCATCCGCACCCACGGCGTGGATACCGACTATAAGCTGGACTTCGACTTCATCCACGGCGGCGAATATCGCAAGATCTGCCAGCTGGGCGAGAAGCTGCGCGGGCTGATCGAAGACGGTGCGTTCATCGAGCGTGGCGAACGTCGTCAGCCGGTAGACAGCTTCGAGCAGGCGCTGGAGTGGCTGGTGAAAGAGTCGCGCCGCGGCCTGTCGGTGCAGCGTTATAAAGGTCTGGGCGAGATGAACCCGGAGCAGCTGTGGGAAACCACCATGGATCCGGACAGCCGCCGCATGCTGCGCGTGACCGTCAAGGACGCCATCGCTGCCGATCAGCTGTTCACCACGCTGATGGGCGATGCGGTTGAACCGCGCCGTGCCTTTATCGAAGAAAACGCCCTGAAAGCGGCGAACATCGATATCTGATGCGTTAATGGCTGTGAAAATCCGCGCCGGGCGACCCGCGCGGATTTTTTTTACGCCTTTTTTGGCGCTGACAGCCGAGGCTGAAACGCGTTAGCATGAGAAAAAACCACTGGGAGAAGCGTTGAATGGCTATTGAACTGATTGCGATCGACATGGACGGCACGTTGCTGGATCCGCAGCACCAAATCACGCCGGCGGTAAAGCAGGCTATCGCGGCAGCGCGGCGCAAAGGGGTGCACGTGGTGCTGGCCACCGGGCGGCCTTATGTCGGCGTGCAGGACTATCTGCGCCAGTTGGACATTCAGGGCCCCGGCGATTTCTGTATAACCTATAACGGCGCACTGGTGCTGCGTGCGGTCGACGGCGCCTGCATCCTGCAGGAAACGCTGGGCTTCGAGGACTATCTGCACTTCGAGCAGATGGCGCGCGAGTTCGGCGTTCACTACCAGGCGTTTGATTTCGACACCCTGTATACC
>OKQK01000159.1_pt1 | contig 21311 bp, 23 predicted proteins | sample 1609911 | NCBI WGS metagenome assembly OKQK01 (sample SAMN04436595, study PRJEB24849) | human gut metagenome | biome: human gut; feature: NICU; material: stool | host: Homo sapiens | place: USA: Saint Louis, MO | collected 2009-11-17 | reverse complement strand
CGGTCAGGTGGTTGATCACGGCGCTGAATCCGTCCACCGTCCAGGTCTTGAAAGCCCAGCGAGCCGTCGGTTGTATCAGCACAAAATCGGTCAGGTGATGGCGTCGGCTGAGCCGGTCAACGTCATCCGAATCAGATTGCCGCCGGGCCTGCGTCACCTGCGTGATTGTTGTGGGCAAGGCCAGGGGAGCCAGAATACTGAGATTATTTAGCACGGTGTGCTGCGCCGTGTCGGCAGCGTCGACCAGTAAAGAATGGCAGGCTCGCCAGAGTCGATTGTCGCGTTTCGGATAGCGAAACCCCAGACTGAAGGTCGGCTTGAGAAAACGGCAGTACAGCGCCGCCCGCCACTGATCGGAGAGGTTAATCACCAGATCGTAATGGCCGGTCCGCAGGCTGTTCCATAACGCATATTCGCCGCGGTATTGCGCTTTCAGCCCCCCGCGTTTGAGTTCTCGATCCACGGTAAAGGCCAGATAAACATCCTGGTTGCCGGCCAGCATCGCCTCGGTGCCGTCATAGACCAGAACATCAATCAACGCATTGGGGTAGTTGACGCGCAATGTGCTCAGCACTGGCGTCATCAGCAGGACGTCACCGAAGTGGCGTAGCTTGATGACGAGAATGCGCTGCACACTATCCCGGTGCAAAAGTGCATTGGGCACCCGGCGATCGGGGAGTGTGGCCAGCGGGGATACGCGGCGTTTGCCGGTGGTGCGATGGGCATTCATGGTTCGTCGCCTCAGAAAAAACAAAAGGCCGTTTCAGGGCCGAAAGAGTCCGTGAGGATAAAAATAGCGCTGTGCCACGGTCCGATAACCCGGGAAGGCTGTTGGGCGAAAATGCCGTTCCCTCTGCCGTGTTCTCTGAACCGTCAATCTCGTTATCGCGGGAAAGCGTGCGGTTAGCAGACGTTCTTGTCATGGCTAAGTACGGGGGTTTATCCTGATAAATTGCCCGGCGCTACGTGGTATTCAGCGGGTGAATAAAGAGTTACCACCGAATAATATTCTGCCCGATCTTAACGGTGACCGAGCAGCAAAGATAATTGGTTGTACAGATCAATGCGATCTTACCGATCGTTGAAAACGATCAATCCTTTACAAATTGCAGGGGTACTGAGAATGTTCTTAACTCATTGAGAGTATTAATGTCTTTTATTGCTGCAGCGTGCAACGCGTGTTGAACTCACTTCCCGAACGGAGAGTCCGGTACGGGAAGTGAGCCATCGTTAGCGAATAAACGTGGAGGGGGGGAAAGATTAGTTCTCACCAGCGGGAATGTCGGCGCCGACTTTACAGTCGGATTGCGAAAATGCGGGCAAAACCTGCCCGGCGCCTTTCAGCGTAAAACGCGTGGTTTGCATCCCTTCACCGCTAACGATCACCGTCTTGCCTTTGCGCAGCTTGTCCCAGGCCAAGCGCACACTATCCGCACCCACGCGGGAGAGCTCATCATTGAATAGGATGGGGTCACTGCCATCGACGGCGACATAAAATGATCGCGTTTGCGTCTGCGCATTATAGTTGGTCAGTGAGCGACCCGCGGCATCGGTGAACATTACGAACATGGCCTTATAGGGATCGCAGCCGATGTAGAGCTGCGATTGTCCCTGGCCACGCACGCTGTATTCTGTCGTTCCCTGCCCCCACCCGCTGGTCCATGAGCCGGTTTCTGCCTGAGCTATAAGAGGTACCGCCAGGGCACAGCAAAAAAGTCCTGTCATCAGTGTCTTCATGAGGTTGTTTCCTTTCGTTAATCGTGTTTTCCAATTTATTGCGGCAAATCAGGCGCGCTCACCTCTGCCAGTCAGTCGTTATCAGTGCACTATCAGCGCAATGCCCAAGAATACGCCGCCGGCCAGCCCAATCAGCTGGGGGCCACAAAGCCAGAACAGACGCAGCCCCACCAGGCTGAAGAAGCCACCGGAGGTATAGACCGCATCGGGATGCGCGAGATTACGCAAGAACTGGCCCAGCAAGGCACCGAGGCATCCCAGCGCTGTGCCGACGATAACCGCGAGTATCAGCGTACCGGTGCCGGCCTCCTGGATCTGGCCGGCGGTATTGCGTGTAACCACCAGAAGTGAAAACAGCAAGGCGCCAATACCCCAGCCAAGTAAGGAAGGGGTAAGGCGTGAAGATGCATTCTGTGGCGAAGTCTCCATAGACGGTTGTCTCCTGTGTGACAGTCATATCGTGAGGAAAGGCTATCCGACTTCCTGCTGCCGGGAATAGTGGTGTGCCAACGCGCAGGGAAAGGATGCCGGCGTGGTTGCTTGAAGGGCTGAAATCCGTTGGGAGGAGGAAAATACGGTATCCGCAACGGCGCCCAGGCCGATCTTAATGACGGTTGAAGGCCAAAGATAATGGGTTGTACAGATCAATAACGCGAAACCGATCGCTGAAAACGATCAATCGATGGGTCTGCGACGGGGTGGATACGAAAACGCATAACGTGTTGTTGTAATACGTTTTATCTCCTCTTCGCAGGGCGTGATATGGGAAGAGCAGAGGCTGTTCTCCTCCTGCGGTTGTCAGGCCTGTGTACGACCGGGCGGGGGGAAGGAGGACGATTTGGCGGCCGGTGGAAACGGTGGATCGCCGGACTGAATCATGAGCCATAGACGCAGGGCCAAAGTCAGCAGCGCACTGAGCGCTCGAAAAATACGGTGCAGGGTTTGCCACGAAAAAAAGAGCGTCCAGCGTCGTTGCTTTGGCGCCCAGTGAGAAGAAGGCATGACAATATCTCCAGGTGTGATGTGGCCAACAGACAGAAAAGCGATATCTATTGGATATGCATACCGGTGATATAGGCGTGAGATTTTTTTGAAACGCCATTCAATGAGGAAACGTTTATGACAATTTTTTAAAACACCTCCCCAGCATACTGTACCGTTGCGCTGGGGATTATCACTTGACCGATTTCCTGGTCCTGTTTACATCAGCCTGTCAGACTCCTGCTCAATGAGCGCATTAAAGTATTCATCCATGGTCATTCTGTTTTCATTGAGCAATTTTTTTAGCTTATTAATGTTTTCTTTTTTCAGATAAAATTGCTTGCTGATGCTGGTTTTTTGCTTCTTCAATCTATGGCCACGCTGATTAATTGCTGGCTTTATTTTTCTGACAAGCAATTCTTTTTCCAAAGGATGAGTAAGGTAAAAGTCTATGTAATTAAGAATGGATAGGTATCGCTCCTCATCGTCTAATGGAGTATATATCCGATCAATATAATGGCCGTGAGAGCATAAATATTTCCAGGTATAAAAAATAACATTCTCATCATCTGGCGGAAGACACCCCAACAGTGAATCATATTCTTTTATTTTACTCCATTTATTGATCATCTTATTCCAGCGCCGACTCTCATAATTCAGGTGGAATTCTTTATATTTTTGCATAACCTCACGATGCCGTTCTTGATGACTGTGTGCAATAAATCCTTTAACTTCCTCACGTGGTGTGTCATCATGATTAAGACAATAGATCTCCGTCCACAACCAAAAGCAAGCGCGCTTATCACTCTTAATCCAGGCCACCTCACCTTCAGGCGGAGTTTTTCTTTTGAGTGAATAAAGCATATCGGAAATTACCCCATTGATTTTATCAGGGTTATCTCTGAAATACGCCGCCAGCGAATTATTGATATAGTTGCAGATATCTGCTGGGCCATCAAAATGCCTGGCTTTGCGTGTCTTTATAATATCCTTTCGCTCTAAATAATCGATGAAAAAATAGCATTCATCTAAATCATCGGTAGACAGTGGGGTGATTTTGGGAGAGAAAGGTGGCATATACAGTTTTCCTTAACCTGACTAAATAGCTTGATTACACCGTAATTATCGCGTGATTTTAGCATGGTTTTTACGCGTTTTTCATCTTGTTTTTCCGTTGTTTTCACAGAACTTTTCACTGACTATTTTCACTGTTTTTATCGCAGGAATGCCTGTTCTCACCGGTTTTGTCTGGCTTAATGTCATCGCCATGGCCCAGGGTTAACCAGAATGAGGTGTCGCGGCTGACAGTCTGTCGGTATGAGGATGTTTTCGAGGAGGGGGGATCTGAGAGGTCCCCTGGAAACTATCTTGATGCATGACATTATAAAATCGGCGACTGAGTGAGCAAGGCGGTGGCACCCTAGTATACAGCAAATAATACCATATTCATCCACTACCGCACCCAAGAAGCCCGGTAGCAACATGGGTGGGGACATTTTGATGGCATGAACATCAGCAGTATTTTAGACGACGAAATAAAACATTAAGGTACTTAGTGTTATTTAATAAAGAAAGCAAAAATACGTATTTTCATCTGTACATCCACGTACTCATTTCTATGAACTATCCGCACTCATGAATATTGACTGGGGACCCACTCTTATCTGTACGTTACCCTTTTGATATCGGATAACAGGCCGACTTATGGACCTACCCATTAAAACCTAGGATTGCAATATTGCATCAGACACATCACTGTGTGCATTCAGCCTGCGTTTATGCATAACACGGGTGACGACTCCGTGTCATATCACACGTCCAATAGCATCGCGTATGAATCCACTGTCACTCGTCAGTCATTGGTTTGAAGTGCCGGGTGATGTGATTAATGGCAGCGCCTTGAGTGAATGGCTTGTCCTAAAATTTCATGATGCAATTATACCTGTCGGGGAGTCTCTCGTGTGCCGCTGAGAAGAAGTTCTCGGCTAATGCAGTTGAGTCAGGAGGTAATAAACTACGCCATCAGTTTATTCCATGAAGAGTCATAACACTTAATGGAATACCAATGAACTACATCACGAACGAAAATCATCTGGCAGATAAATTTTTACAGAATATTTTGTTAACGCATCAGGATGCGCTGTTTGAACGCTATTCAAAACTGCTGATGCTCCGTGTGGATTTCGCCTATCGGCAAAGTAGCTTGTCATTCAACTTTGCTGATGAACATCAGCTGGCCGCTGAGATGACTTACTTAATGGAACAGTGCGCTGATATTCCTGGGATAGTCGGAAGTGCATGGGTTATGGAATACACGGAACAGCATCGCTTCCATGTCCATGCAGCATTTTATATCGATGGACAGCGCCACCGAAAGGTCTGGCTATTCTGGGAACAGATAAAGCATCTCTGGGAGATCATTACGGAACATGAAGGGTATGCACATCGGTGTGAGCCTAAACCCTTTTATCGAGTAAGGGGGGAGAGAGTTGTGGCTGCGTCTGACGTGCGAGGCCGCGGAGGGATGCAATACATCCTGAGTTATTTGGGGAAACGGGAGCAACGTACGGCGCGGCCCATTTACCGGGTGAGTTCCGTGCCGGTCGCTGTCCGACGGGGGCGACCTCGTCGCTGACAAACCAGATGAAGCAACCCGGAGTCCCCTGAGATGGAGCAAAGCAGAGGGTTAAAAATTACGTCGCTCCGACATCGTTTGAAGGCGTTCCGCATGTTTCGCAAACGCCTTCTCCTTTTCACTTCAGGAGATAAAACGATGACAAACGAATACCCGCTGCTCAGCGACCAATTTATTGACATGGCCTTTATCACTCGCCTGACAGGCCTGACGGATAAATGGTTCTACAAGTTGATAAAAGACGGGGATTTTCCGAAACCCATAAAGCTGGGACGCAGCTCCCGCTGGTTGCAAAGCGAGGTTCACGTCTGGCTGCAAGGTCGTATAGATAAATCCCGTACTTAATCCACTATTCTTCCAATTTATCGCTAAGTGGTCAGCGGGGCACTCCCTTTCTTCCCCCTATCGGATGAATAACCAAACATTCTTTATCAGGGATTGAGCCATTGGCTGGCGACAAGCTTACCGGCATCATTATAAGAGAACATTGCACGACGATTGTCTGATCGCAAGAGTTGGAACCAATCCAAAGTTTTAACCCGGAAATATAGCACACCAAAATTATTCTTATCCTTAGCATTAGAGAACTTTAGCACTTTTTCCTCAAGACCTGGAAAAGCACGCTCGTCTCCCGGCGGGCCACCAGCATATGTCGCGCGAGTCCATGCGGGCAAAGCCCGCCAGGCGGCCTCAGTTTCCAAAGAACCGGGAGCGTGTGTTTCAGCTCTGCCCGTTAAACGAAGCTGAAGCCTTGTTCTCCCACAGAATCCCAGGACACTTGCATATGGATTCGTCAATAATTGTTCCCATTTTGGACTACGAATATCCGTATGAAATTCAAGAATGCGCGCCATTACATCTACATATCGCAAAACGACTATCCTCGCTTGCGGCTTGTTTTCGCTATCTACAGTGCATAGATTCAAGTAACGAAAACTCGAATCAGGGAGCCTCGCAGCTTCAGCGAGTTCAGACCATGCAGCCGTATCGATATCAGCCAGGTCAAATCGCACGGGTAACGCCTCCATCGACACGGATGCTCTGCCCGGTGAGATAGCCAGCACCGTCTGACAGTAGAAAAGCGACTGTCGCAGCAATTTCTTCTGTCTTACCATAGCGTCCCATGGGTACACTTGCACGCTGCTCTTCGACCACAGGGTAACTGTCTATCCATCCTGGCATCACATTGTTTATACGAATATTTTTTGGTGCATACTTATCAGAAAAAAGTTTAATAAAGGTTGCTAACCCTGCACGAAATACCGTTGAGGTTGGGAACATATCAAGGGGCTCAAATGCCCAAGCGGTGGAAATATTAACGATGGCTCCAGCGCCCTGAGCCTCCATTATCGGTGTGACTAAACGTGCCGCGCGGACCGTGTTCAGGAAATAGATCTCCAATCCTTGGTGCCATTCCTCATCGCTAAGATCGAGAACAGCAGCGCTCGGACCGTGACCGGCAGAATTGATTAACGCATCAATTCTGCCCCATTTTGCCATTGCCATATCAACAAGCCGTTGTAAATCATCATTCGATTGATTTGAGCCGGTGACGCCGATGCCCCCCAACTCATTGGCTAAAGCTTCCCCCTTGCCTGATGAGGAAAGCACTGCAATATGGTACCCATCACACGCCAGTTTTCTGGCAATGGCTGCCCCCATGCCGGACCCGCCACCGATAATAAGCGCAACTTTTTCTACTGACATCGCAATCTCCAAACGTGAATGTTTTTCTATTATTTCATGACAGCTATTTAGATTCGCGTTATAAATAAACCCCTTATCATGTAGAAAAACTACTGGCTAACCTATGACGCTTACAGGACAGCTCCCCCCTTTAAATGCGTTGCGCGCCTTCGCGATCTCAGGACGTAAAGAAAGCTTTCGTGCTGCAGCCGATGAAATGTGTGTGACCCCAGGGGCCGTCGCCCAGCAGGTCAGAGCACTGGAACAGCATCTCGGCATAACGTTATTTCATCGCCTGCCGCGGGGTTTGGCCTTGACGCCTTCCGGAGCGGCTTATCTTAGGGATGTAACTCGAGCATTCGATATTCTGACAGAATCCACAAGCAAGCTACTGGCCCAGCCAAATACGGTAACAATCAGTGTCACCCCAACTTTTGCGGCAAAACTCCTGATACCGCGCCTGGCAGAGTTCCATGCTGAGCTTCCGGAAATTGAGTTGCGAACTGTTGCGACTGAGGCTTTATCCGATTTCGAGCGTGACCAGGTGGACATTGCTATACGGTTGACACACATGCCATTTTCTTCCGAGCTGGAAACAACGCTATTGTTCAATCAAGAGCTCGTTGTTGTTGCGAGCCCCCATCTCGTACGAGGTTTGACACTCCCCTTAAATGTCATGCAACTTCAAACGTTGCCGCTTCTCCACGATATGCAGAATTACTGGCCTTTCTTTTTGCAATCGGAGGAGAAGCAACCCGGATCTGCATTTAATCTGACGGCTCTGGCTCTGGATGCCGCATTGGCAGGACAAGGAGTGGCAGTAGCATGCAGAGCTTTTGTGAATGCGGATATTGATGCGGGCCGATTGGTACAGGTGATGGATATCACCAAAACGCTGGCATCCAGTTACTTCCTTGTTTGCAAACGTGCAGCGGCCCAAAGGCAAATCGTGCGTTCTGTGTGGGAGTGGTGCGTTAAAAGATTGTCCCTGCCTTTTCAATAGGTTAAATAACGTTTGAAACGTGAATAGCTATTGTCGGCGATAATATTCCGGCAATGTTGCTGTACTTTTTCTTGTTTACACCGCTATACGTAATGTCCTGAAATAGCAGGTTTAAAACGTGCCGCTTACCGCTCAGCTTGAGAGGTAAGCCAGCGTGAATTCGCTATCCTTTCCCTGCCTGTTTCGCAAAATTTAGATATCCATCACAACATCACTCCGGTTAATAAAACAAACTTAAAAGGTGTAACGTTACACCACCGGAGAAGAGGAATATGAATTCTTATAAAACATTACTCATGCTGGTCGCCTTTATGACTTACATGATTATGGCCGGGCTTCTCACACAGATAGGCATCGTGATTCGGCCAATGTCGGAGTATCTAAACATCTCACTCACAGAATGCGCGGCTATGTTTTCGTATCTCACGGGGGGAACGCTTATAGGCACCATCATTTCCATGGTGGTGTACGAAAAAATCAGCATTAAACGGGTGTTGAGAGCTATCTATCTGGTCTTTATTGCAACAACGGCGCTGTTGTCTCTGCTGAACTTCAGGCGCCCTGAAATCATTTCCTTCTACCTGGCGATCCTCGGCGTTAGCTGTGGGGTGGGGCTTTCGGGCGGCGCAGTGATTATTTCTCGAATCTTCGATGAAGATAAACGAGCTTCGGCATTTATCGCAACAGATTGTGCCTTCAGCGCATCCGGTTACGTTTTCCCTACGTTGGCAACTATGCTGTTCGCTGCACATTTTGAGTGGACATATGCTTACTACGGGGTCGCGGTGCTCGCCATTCTCGTGCTCCTCAGCACGTTAGTGATTCACTACCCGGAAGTTAATGGAACAGATTCAAAGGAAAAGGCTACCGTAGAACTGGCGAAATTCGGTTTAGGGGATCTGCTTACGCCACGCGTGTTGCTGATGGGACTGGGGCTGAGCCTCTATCTATTTGCGCAAAATACATTTCTGACATGGGGGCCGAGTTACCTTACCGAAGTGTTCGGCCTTTCGCCAGAAAAAGCGGGCGGCGTAGTCAGTAATTATTGGGGACCATCCATATTTGGCCTCATCACGGCCTCAATTCTGGTTAATAAATTTCCGGCGCGCACAATGTTGCTATCCGTAATCAGCATCGCGATTATCCTCACGATTTACCTCAGTAACACTCGTGTGCCGCAGCATTTCCTACTCGTCACTTTGGGATTTGGATTCCTGACATCCTGTATTTACAAACTGGGTATCGCTGTTGGTTCCCAACAACTTGCCACTTCGCCGGCCGTTTTGGTGACTTTCCTCTTAACATGCGGGACTGTCGGCAGCACCGTTGCCCCTGCCCTGTCGGCTCTCATCGTTGAACATCTCGGGGTAAAGAGCGCGATGTTTACGACCAGCGTTGCATTTATATGCGTATTGGCTTGCGTCGTTGCATGCCTTGCGTTGGAAAAAAAACAATTAGTTAAAGCAAAGCAGCCTAAGGAAGTATTATGAGCAAGAAAGTCATATTGGATACCGATCCGGGTATAGACGACACCATGGCGATACTATTCGCACATGCCAGCAAACGGATTGACCTTATCGGTATCACCACCGTCTTTGGCAATGCCACTATTGAAAATGCGACACGCAACGCGCTTTTCGTTAAGCACCGCTTTGGGCTAAGCGCAGACGTTTCTGTCGGCAGCGACACCCCTTTGGTCTTAGAGGCAGGAGAACCAACCACATTTGTTCATGGCGATAACGGACTGGGCAATATCATCATTCCGGATGAATACTATGGCGAAGTGGATGTTTTGCGCGCTGAAGATTTCATCATTGACCGCATAAAAAAATTTCCGGGTGAAATTACCTTAATTGCGGTAGGCCGCCTCACTAACCTGGCGCGGGCGCTGGATAAGGCACCTGAAATTGCCGGGCTGGTGAAAGAGGTTATTATCATGGGAGGCGCCTTCGGCCACCATGACCATTGCGGCAACGTTACGCCTTTCGCTGAGGCAAATTTTATCGGTGACCCTCAAGCGGCAGACAAGGTTATCACGGCAAATTGGCCAACTACCATTGTAGGATTAGACGTTACGCATCAGACTGTCATGAGCAGCAGATACATCGATCATCTGCGCAGCCGTTCAGAACGCTACGGAAAGTTCATTTATGACATCACTCAATTCTACACCGATTTTCACCGGCGGGAGGCGGGTATCGACGGTTTCTATGTACACGATTCTTCGGCTATTGCCTATGCCATTTCTCCCGAGCTTTTTACGACCATTAAGGGGAAAATACGCGTGGTGACTGAAGGACCGGCGATCGGCCATACCATGATAAAAAAGGATGATCGTCGCTATCCCATAGATGAATGGAGTGATTATCCGGCACAACGGGTCTGTGTCGACGTGGACTCAGCGGGCCTGCTCGAATTGTATGCCAGTGCACTGGCGGCAGGTTGATGCCGAAAAGCCTCCTGGTACTCCAGGAGGCAAAATCCGGGCGGTTTATTCAGGCTTGCGCGCCTTATCCATCGGCGGTTCATCAACCGAACCCCGAACAACCAGTACTGGGTTGACGGAAATCAAAGCAGGAATACCGGGCTCATTTATCTTTTTAATCAGCTCATCAATCGCCTGAGTAGCCAGATTTTCAAGTGGGATTCTTACCGTAGTCAGCGGTGGATTAGCCATTCTGGCAGTTTCAATATCGTCATATCCCATCACGGACATATCCTTAGGGATTTTAATTCCGAGTTCACTGGCCGCGTTCTGAACACCAACGGCCATCAGATCGTTATGACACATTACGGCGGTGGGAAGTTTTCCAGAAGAGTAGAGCGCGTACATAGCCGCAATCCCACTGTCGTAAGAGTAGTCTCCTTCGATGTATTTAATGTGACCAACCGGCAGGCCTGTTTCCGCCAGTGCGCTTTCAAGACCGTTAATGCGATCTTTGGTTGTCTTCAGGTCGGCCGGTCCCGTCACGCACGCCAGGCTGCGGTGCCCTTTGGCGACAAGGTACCGACCTGCAATGTAGCCACCCATCTGGTTGTGCAAATCGAATTGTGTACCACCGCAGAGTGACGCAACAGAACCGATATCAAAAGCAATTGCTACCACGGGTATGGCATGCACATTCTTAATTATCGAATCAATCTTATCTTTGCAGATTGAAATCAGAATAATACCATCAACCTTTCCCGATATGAGATTAATGTATTTTTTAAGATTGTTACTGTCTTCCTGCCGAAAGCAAGAGACAACGGCGTACCCTTTGTTAAAGCACTCACTTTCCAGCCTAAAGAATAGCTCCGAAAAAAAATTGTTCTGATCGACTACGCTAATAATAGCAATAGTACTGGGCTCTGTGCTATTTCTTTTCAGCAAGGCCGCTGCTGTATTATATCGGTAGCCTGTATCTTTTATTGCCTCGAGAATTTTTATTCGAGTCTCTTCTTTGACAGCCTTCTTATTATTAATAAAGTTTGATACCGTCGTAACAGATACGCCTGCTTTTTTTGCAACGTCTTTCAAATTACTCATGAATTAGTACCCGCCTGCCATTCATTTTCATCCATATTAGCAGAAATGCAGCATAAAACGTGCGATTTACTGCGAAGTTGCCCGCTAACGCAACGGCTTAAGATATGCGCCAACGCGATTTAAGTTACGCGTATCCTATTGAAAGGTTGGTCTCCCCATTGAACACACCGGCCGATTGGGCGGTATAGCAGCAATGGACCGATGTGGTAGGCGTTATCTTATTTGCACAGACCGAGGTTGAGCACCTGTGCAAAAGTCGTACTTTCTATCTGCGTGCAGTAAGATAACGCTTGGCAGCGTGTTCCTGACTGAATTCGGGTAGCATCGCTTGGCGCGTTTGTTCATGATGGTTCCACAAAATTTCCTCGTGTAGAGGGGGGATCGTCACTGTCTCCCGGAGATCAAAACCGCTAAGAGCAGCATCGACCAGCTCTTCGGCCTCCATCACGCCGCCCAGGGAATTAATATCTTTACCTGCTCGTGCCCAGATTTCAGTGCGTGTCACTGCCGGTAATACTGCCTGGACATAAACGCCATGCGGAGCAAGCTCAAGACTTAATCCCTGTGACAGGAAAAGGACAAATGCCTTGGTCGCGCCATAAATAGTGAGCCCAAACTCCGGTGCCAAACCGACCACGGAACTGATATTGATGATGGAGCCTGTGCCCGCTTGAACCAATCGCGGTGCCACAGCGCGGGACAAACGGACAACGGCAGCCAGATTAACGGCGATCAGACGATCAATGTCAGCCGGCGTTTGCGTGGTGAATGTACCAGATAGGCTTATTCCGGCGTTGTTGACCAGAATGGAAATACGGGTGTCGCATTCCAGACGTTTTGCAACAACATCAAGCTCTCTTTCCTGGGCCAAGTCGGCGGGCAAAATGTCGACTTCGACGCTATACTCCACTCGTAAACGAATGGCGAGTTTTTCCAAGCGCGCGGCGTCACGGGCAACCAGCACCAGATTATACCCACGGCGTGCAAAGCGGTCTGCATACACGGCCCCCAGGCCTGAGGATGCACCCGTAATCAATACGGAAGGGGCTATTTCAGTCATTTTCATCTCTCTGATAAGGGTAATTCAATCTCGCCAACGCTAGATTAAGCGGTAACGCTGCGCTATCCGCTTCAACCTCCTCCTTTGACAAACCTTGCCGATGCCCAAAGAGAGCCGGGATTGACCCTTTCCGGGTACAGCTCCAGCATTTTGTTATACAGTTCAAGATGATTATCGGCTACGGAAACAAGTTGATTAAAATCTTTAATATAGCGGCGTGTTTCATCGATATGAGCCGGCGAACTGTCCGGATATTCTACGCCATGCCCCGCAACGACATACCTGGGATCGAGAGAGTCAATAATATCTAGCGCGTGCAACCACGCATCGCGTGCGCTCCCATCACATTCTGCTAAGTAAGGATGAGTATTGTTATAAACACAATCTCCAGAGACCACTAGATCAATAAACGGCACATATAACGCAGTAGTATTGGACGTGTCCGTATGTCCTAATTTAACAATTTTCAGTGGATACCCTTCCAGGTAAAACAGATCGCCTTCGATACTTTCCGGCACAACAAATTTCTTTGGCAGCTCATTGGGGAAGCGCGACTCCCAAAAATTCCTGATGAATTCCGGCGTCACTTGTTTTTTGATCGCTTCAACGACGCAGGGCAGCGCGATAGCGCGAGCCTCGGGGAATCGTTCAAGCAATCTCTGCAGGCTGAAGTAGTGGTCGCCATGGGCGTGGGTGATGTAAATAGCGATGAGATTCTTACCACTCTCTTCAACCCACTTTACCAGTTCTCTGGCATGCTTATCGGAGAGAAAGGTATCAACTAATACGGCATCACGCTCGCCGTAAATCAGCGTTACAGTATTCGTTACCCACGCAAGATACTCCTTTCCGGGCGGAACTCCCTTACTAGAACTATCGCGTTTAAGCGTCAATGTTTTCCAGTCAAGTTTCGACATAAAACCCTCTATATATCAATTAAATAAAATTCACTATAAATTATGGATGAACCAGTGGATGGCTTCAGAAGATGAAACCTCAAACTGATCGAGATAGGGAGCAAAGTGGCCGCCTTTGATAAGCACCAGTTTTTTGGGCTCATGCGCGTCTTCATAGGCTGCAAGTTCAAGATCCGTCAGTGTCAGTTTGTCTTGCTGAGCAACGAGCATTAGCAAAGGCGTTGGCGATACGCGAGAAACCCAGTGGCCTGGTTCATACATTCGCGCCAGGCGTGTCGAGCGTATAGTGACCTTATTTTCCCAGTTTGAACGCGTAAGTGGTTGTTGATAAAAAGCCACGGCCTCAGGATCGTGGTAGCTCGCTGCAATGTACGGATCGCTACTTACCAGTGGCTGATACCCAATTTGCCCCTTTAATTGAGCTCGCTCATCACGCGCAAGCATTGCATCGAAGTCAGAAGTTCGGTCGGGATTGATTCTGCGCAGCCCCTGCTCGTATCCGCTGATCGTAGGAACCTGAGAGACAACGCAGCGAAGACGACGATCGGTTGCCCCAAGCACAATGGCATGCCCTCCTGCATAACTCGTCCCCCAGATGCCGATCCGCTTTTCATCAACTTCTTCACGAGATTCCAAGTAAGTGATAACCCGGCGCCAGTCTTTGATCTGCTGCCATGGATCGATGTCGTGACGGGGTTCTCCTTCACTTTCACCAAAACCTCTGTGATCGTGGAGTATCACCGCAAAATTTTTCTCTACGAACTTTTGAGCAAACTTATCAAGCCCATGCCCGAAAGTTCCACCATATCCATGCGCCATTGTTATGGCTGGAAACGGCCCTCTTCCGGTAGGTACATACAGCCTTGCTCCGAGATAGATATCGCCATCTACGGGTATTTTTACGTCAAGAACGGGCATTACAACCTCCTTCAAAAAAAGGTGCATATACACATATTGTTTGGTAATACTATTCTCGATGTTTATTGGATGCAAGCCTGAGTAAAAAAATAACCTTAAGGAGGTAATGTCAATGAACAACCAAGTTATTGAGCTAAATAAAAATGTGATCACCATCATATTTATTCATGGTTTTCTTGATGAAGCCTCGTTTTGGGATGATGTCATCATAAACCTCGGTGAAAATGACCTAGTGCAAACGCTCGCGATAGATCTTCCCGGCATGGGGGAGCGAGCTAACGATAAATCCAATTTATCCCTTTTGGCACTTAAAGATTATGTACTTGATAAAATAGAACACCTTTCAGGCCCCGTAATACTTGTCGGTCATAGCATGGGAAGTCAGATCGCAGAACTGGTCGCGATAAACGCAAAAGTGCCCATTAAAGCGCTGATACTGATTAGCCCAGTGCCTCTTGAAGGGAACTCACTTCCCAACGAAACTAAAAAAGCAATGTTACATCTTCCAGGTAATGAACAGGCACACAGGGATATTCGCACAATGCTCTGCAGCCAGGCTAATGAAAAGGTAATTACGCGAATGGTGGCTGCTGGGATGAAAGTTTCTTCCGATACACTTCCCTTATTGCTTGAGGCTTGGAGTACAGGATTACCGGCCTGCGATCGCCCTTCAAAATTCTCCGCACCGGTATTAATTATAGGAGGGAAAAAAGATCCTTTTTCAACGCCGGAAATGATTATTTCTTTGATACTAAAACGCTTTCCTGGCGCAAAGATCGCTTTCGATGAGCACTCTGGACACTGGCCGCACATGGAATCGCCCGTGGACATCGCTTGCTGTATTCATACATTTCTCTCACATCTCATTACAAAGCAGAAAAAAAACTTAAGTTCTGAATAGGCTATATCAACGTCAGATTAATTTACTTATAAAATAGTATCTCTTTGCAACAATAGATGAGCGTCTTGTTAAAAGCTTTATCGTCTTATTCAATCAAGGAGTAAAAAATGGTTTTAAATGATAATTCATATCATCAAGAAAAATCCGATACTGCGTGGGAAACGGCTTTTGAAGCGCAGTCAGAGGAGGCTTTCTCAGTATGTTTATCCGACAATGTTGTTCTCGAAGCTGCGGCGATCACAAAACCCATACAGGGGAGAAAGAATGTTGAGATAACAATGGCTACAGCCAGTAAACTATATTCCTCTCTTGCCTTTACCTCCCGTGACATGCTAGAAAACAAGATCGTTTTACAATGGCGGGCAGTAATAAAAAACCAGATCAATCTGACTGGAGTGACCATCTTAACGACAAGAGACGATGGACTAATTGAAAAGATAGGCATTTATCACAGCCCTCTTAATGCGCTACTTGAGTTTTCTAAAGAAATGGGATGCCGCACAAAAGAAGCTCTCGGAGAAAACTATTTTCACCGCGATTAGTATATAAAAGTTGGAAACGGGGAGTATTGTATATTTTTTACTTTACTCCCTGGTTAACATTTACCCGCAAGACATAGACAACAGAAAAATAAGGCTCCTGAATGAGTGCATTTAAATGCATCCCTTCGTATTCGTCGGGCTTACTGAGCAACCAAGATTAATCAAAATGCCACAATTAACCTATTGGCTTTATAGATGGGAAGAAAGGAATATTAAAGCTTCGTGTTAACCACGTCTGCCATTATCTGCCGCATAGCGGCAGCTTGTTTTTGACCAAACTTCTCTTCAAATACCGACTGCGCGCGTTGCCATGCAGCCATTCCCTGCTGAACCTTCTCCAGCCCTGCGTCCGTTAATGAAATAAGCCTCGAACGGCGATCTTCTTTACCCACATCAATGCTGATAAGCCCCTGCATTTTAAGGGGCTGCAGACTGTGAGTTAACGTCGTGCGATCAAGGACAGTTTCCTCAGAAAGCGAAGCCATAGCGATGGGGCCGCGCCGCGACAAAATGAGCAAGATAATATATTGAGTAGACCGCAACCCTACCTCAGCGAGACATGAATCATAAAAACGCGTCATTTGGCGCGATGCCTGCCGGATAGCGGAACAGTTGCAGATATACTCTAACGCGGTTTCATTGCTCATATTCATTACGTCCGTTACTTACCTCTATCTTCCTGAAGAGTATACATGGAATGCCTTCGCCCAGATAGACGCACCAGCCCGATAGCCCCCCAACCAGACGTTCTCAACCTGTCTATAGGGTTGGGGGACAAACACGATTATACGCAGAGCCCTAAGCTTTCTGTTACCATCGCTTGCCACAGCAAAGATCATAAACAACCTCAGAACAGCCGCTCGCGTTTGTGCACTGTCTAGCACAACAATCATCTGCATAAAATGGCGTGACGTGCTGTGAAAGCCTGGCCTGTGGGGACTATACTGCGAACTCATTTCGTGAATTGAGGCACTAATGGCTCCATTACACCGACTAGCCGTCATGGCCGTTAACACCCTGCTGGAACACGGCGCGATCAGGCTGGATACCTCAGTGTTAGTACCGATGTAAAAATGGGTCTTCCGCAACTTGGGTGGAGCCTTTTACGCCAGAGGACTCATTACTCGTCGTCGCAGTAACTCGAAGCTGGCCCGGCCATACATCTGCCGTTTTAACATTTTCAAGCGATTTACATGCCCTTCGACTACACCATTACTCCATTTGACTCCATTTGCTGGTAATGGCTTCACATATTGCTGCTGCATCAGCCTCCATCCCGGCTGCAACACGCTGAAGCTCAACAGGACCGCTTTCACTAACATGGGTAAACCACCTGTTTAGCTGTGATTTGTCTTTGGTTTTCAGGATCCGGTAGAAGTCCAGCTCCAGTTGCTGTGCTATTTTCAACTGCGGCTCTTTTTCACACATCAGCCCGATGAAGCGGGAAGCATAATTTTCTTCGCCCCTTATTATTCGCCAGAACATCAACCAGTGGCTCACACGCGAAGCTGTTGCCGGTGCGACACCATCGTGCAATCGCCGATGTCCTCAAAACCCCTCGAGCGCAGCTACGCCGGTCCCGGCTTGCTGGCGCGCATCGTCACGGCGAAGTTCGCCGAACACACGCCGCACTACCGCTAGTCGGAAATCTACCGCCGTCAGGGCGTGGAGCTGAGTCGTACCACGCTCGGGCTCTGGTCCGGCGAGGTCAGCGAGTTGCTGGAGCCGCTGTATGACCTGTTGCAAAAGTATGTGCTGATGCCGGGCAAGGTGCACACCGACGACATCCCGGTGCCGTTCCAGGCGCCGGGCCGCAGCAAGACGCGAACCGGCCGTCTGTGGGTATATGTGCGAGATGACCGCAACGCGGGCTCGGTAATGCCGCCGGCGGTTTGGTTCGCCCACTCACCGGACCGCAAGGGCATCAATCCACAGCAGCATCAGGCCGGGTACAGCGGTATCCTGAAGACCGATGCATATGGCGGCTACAACGTGCTGTATGAAAACGGGCGCATGCGCGGCGAAAAATCCACGACGTTCATGTCCGAACACTGACCGACATCACCACGTAAACCCTGAGACGCATCGGTGATGCTGTAAGCCATCGAAGCCGAGATACGAGGCAGCCCGGCGGAAAAGCAGCAGCAGGGGTTTGTCGTGCAGCTGGCCAGCGTGAGTATACGATATAACTTCAGATCACCTTCTCCTTTTGGTTGCAATTCCAATAGCGGTAAATCCCCCCCCCCTTATTAGCCGATGAGTGCTTTCGCCTTGGCCCTTATATCTGCCAATTCTAAAGCAGTCACCACACCTTTCTTTGTAACTTTTCTTGCTCGCCAGTCAACATATGTTACTTGATCGGCTAGAGCGACACTTTCACGATACCCTGAGAGTTCAACTTCAAACGGATAACTCTTTGCCTTTAAAAGTGTCAACCTTGTTGATACAAGGTCACGACCGGCAGTCATGCTGGCCTGGCGGATGCTTCAGACTCCAGTTTTGGATAAGCGCGTCTGAAAATGTGCTTTAGCTTAAAAACGCAGCTAAACTGGCCTTTTTACGCATTATCTCGTAACGGCCCTGACCTTATGCAGATTTTCCTCGCCACTGTTCATGGTTAGGAGATTCAAAAGAGGTCGATTGAATCTCCTAACCATCAAGATATTTTCTGAACTACTGGTTATGGCTTTACAATTATAGAGGCATCCCCCCTCAATAGGAGAGGGGGGATAGCGATAAAAAGATGAAGAAATCCAATAGTACTCTTCACCTTATAGAGAAAATAACCTACTCCATTTAAGAATGGCGATTATTGGCAAATTGATGCATATTTTTTCATGAATGGGCTCGCACAAATAGATGCGTAAACATCCTTCTTAATCTGCTCAACAGAAGATCCTGATTGCTCCTGGCCATTTATGACAACACCAGTTCCATTCCCCCCATTTCCAGACCCCGTACCGTCAGCACCAATCCCAACCCCTACACTTCCATTATTACTATTTATCGATCCCGTAATAATTACTCCAGCATAAGAAAATTGTGAAGACATAATAAACGCACAACTAATAATCAATCTTTTCATAAACACCTTCCATATTACATTTTAAATACCCCACCATGGGGTTTGTTGCCAATTTAATTTAAATTGGATTTTTAGTGTAACAATAATTATAAAAGCGCGACATACCACTTTATGACCAAATATATTACAATAGCACCACCACTATCATTTAATTAATTGGTAAAATTGATATTTCCAATTTTTCACATTTAGGAAAACTATCAATAACGTCGCGAGAAGACTATTTATTTTACGCCGTGGACGAAAATCATTTTTTAACACTTATTGAATTCTTCGCCATCACCCTGATATGCATAAAAAAAGAAAAAACACTTAATAAAAAAAGCAACACCGCTATGAATAGCAATATCATATAAACGCCACAACCTTATTAAAATGTCATTATAAAATAAAAGTCAAAAAACAGAACAATAACACCTATCAGCTCGCGATACTAACTTTAATCTCACATTCCCCCCCCCCTCCTCCATGGCTCTGTGGAAATCATCTAGACATATGTAACCTTCACTCATGCCATACATTAAATAATGTTAAAATCGAACCAAAAACACAAGATAAAAAGCAGCAGCTATAATTACTCTAATCACCATCAAAAAAATTGCAATGCATAAAATACAACCTAAAAAACATACTACAAACAAAAACACCTCTTCCCCCAATAGAAGAATTGAGCATAGCCTCAATATAAATTAAATAGATTGATTACAATTAGAAACAAGCCAGTATGCCAATTCACGCTGCTTCTTTAAGAATAACTTTTTCATTATTGAACGTTTGTGGCTGTGCACTGTTTTAGGACTCACCCCCATGATTCGTGCCGCTTGTGACTGACTCATCCCTCTACAAAGGCAGTTTATCACTGCCTGTTCACGTGGGGTTAATGGCATAGGTACCGAATATGGGGAAATGAGCTCACCAATAAATATCCTAGTCATTAGCCTATATAAATCCTCTTGGCAAGCAGAACGATATAACACTCCATCAGTTTTAAAACCAATTGCAAGACGTTTATCTTTTATTACCACCACTTGTCTACAAGCTTGATTAATATGCCCCCCGCACATCATAAAACGTCTGAAGGAAATAAAAACCACGTCAGCCACCTCTATATCCTTTTTCATCAAGAAAAAAACCCTCTTCCGGCAATCATCTGCATGATTTTTAATAAGACGTTTCAAACCCATGGAAAAATAAATATTTTCATCATCCACAAGAATATTAAACCTTTCCATAAAACATACCGTCCTTTGACACATACATCAGCTCGCCTCCCCCTGTATAGAATTTTCATTCTAACCACAAAATGTTGTGCTCAATTCTTCCCACAGAGTACCTTTGTACTGGAGCAAACTCGCCTTCGAACGTATACTCGCCTGTGGTACATGCGCCATAGGCATGCGCCGTTACTGCTGCGCCTCGCCGGACTGCTCCCATACCCGCTTCTGCTGCCGAGCTGCAAATCCAAAGCCTGCAGCAGTTGTGGCCCCAAGGCCACTGAGATGGATAGCCGAACAGCAGCACTCCTGCCCGACACGAAGGGCAACACGTCACGTTTCCCTTCGCCTCACCCCGCTGTCGCCGTTCTTCAACAACACTGCCCCTCTGCCCGACGTTCTGTTTCGCTGCGCCATCCGCGCCATGCTCCGCTGCGCACCCCATAGAGGGTTGAAGTAGGTATCTTCTGTGCGCCCTTTACCTACGGCCGGCAGCTGTTTGTTAAATGAAAGGGGTAGAGCTAGTCTGGCGCAACCCTGTGGTACCTGTTGGGCGACAACTACGCGCAAATCCACCCTGGCGGCCGGGCCTCGGCCATATCTGTAATGAAGAGCGGTTGCGCGCTTGTGGGGTGCCCCAGTCGCCGCGCCCGCAATGGGCAATATGCAACGACCCGTTGCTCCTCATTATCAGCAACCAGTTTAGAAGCCACAATGGGTCTTCCGGTTCCCTATCCATCAGGACCTTCCGTCTCCTCACGCCACTCGGTCGAGTAACGGTTTGTGTCTGATCATCCGTTGGTTGGTACGTCTGACAGATCGCGGCGTTCTGACACTGTGGTGTACACTAGAACATGGAGGTCGGCCATGATTGACTCGATGGGGGGAGACTAACTATGGCAACAGGTTTGGAGGCCCCCGCCCGCGCGCCCACTATTGATAGCCCAGCACTAAAACACTGCTACCCTGGTAAGTCCCTGGCTTTGGTTCAGCCTGCGAATACAGTACTGCCTCGACTGGTACCCGACGTGTCCCGGCGGGTGCGGTCAGGCGAGCACCACCGCCCAGGTCTGTACCGTTAATATACAACCGTGAGGTCACCC
>OKQK01000157.1_pt1 | contig 21343 bp, 20 predicted proteins | sample 1609911 | NCBI WGS metagenome assembly OKQK01 (sample SAMN04436595, study PRJEB24849) | human gut metagenome | biome: human gut; feature: NICU; material: stool | host: Homo sapiens | place: USA: Saint Louis, MO | collected 2009-11-17 | reverse complement strand
CCGAACTCAGAAGTGAAACGCCGTAGCGCCGATGGTAGTGTGGGGTCTCCCCATGCGAGAGTAGGACACTGCCAGGCATCAAATAAAGCCGAAAGCCCTGAACTGACGTTCAGGGCTTTTTGCTATGCGTAAAATGCAAAAAAGCGCAGCTACGCTGCGCCGTTCAACCACTCGACAATAAAATCGGCGATGCTTTCCGGTTGATTGAGATCCAATTGCTTAGCCGCGATGGATAGCGGCCGATCGCTGGCTACCGCCACGACAAACTGATCCAGCATGTCTTCCAACGGTCTGCCGATCTCGGCCCGATAAAGCAGGATCTTGCTGACCGGCTCATGTTTGAACCCTTCCACCAGAATCAAATCGATCTTATCGGCATCAAAACGTTCTGCCAGGTAGCGCAGGTCCAAAGGTTGTTGTTCCGGCGTTTCGGTCATTAATGCCCAGCGGCGATCGCTGGCGACCAGCGTTTGGTCGGCACCCGCTTTGCGCAGCTCATAGCTGTCTTTGCCCGGCGTATCCACATCCATGTCATGATGCGTATGCTTTATCAACCCAACCCTCACCTGGCGCTGTTTCAGCATCGGGATCAACTGTTTGAGCAGGGTGGTTTTTCCCGTTCCACTATAGGCACCGATGGCCAGCAAGGGGGGCAATGAACGATTCATTTCTTTAGCTCTCGTGCTTGCTGCCAATTCCGGCAGTCTTCCGGCGTATTCAGATTATGAAATGCCGCTTGTTGCCCACTGAACACCACGCGTTGTGCGTTAATCTGATGCAAGAACAGCATCAGCTTACGTTCACCCTGCGCCAGATAGTTGGCCAGCTGTGGTGCTATTTGGGTATGTAATAACGCCAGCGTAGGGTGATCTCGTTCACCATCGCTGGCAAAGGCCGCTGGCGCTGCGCCTTTTTGCTGCCATAGCTGCGCGACTAAGTCGGCGGGAAAGTCGGGGACGTCACAAGGGACGAAGGCCACCCACTCGTTGGGAGATTGCTTGAGCCCGGCGAGCATCCCGGCCAACGGCCCGGCGAAATCGGGCGTCAGATCGCCAATCACTGGCAAACCGCTCGCCTGGTAGCGTGCCTGATTGCGGTTGGCGCTGATGGCGACGGAAGCCACCTGCGGCCGTAACCGGGCCAGAACATACTGATAGAGTGCGATACCGCCAATCGACACCAGGCCTTTATCCTCACCGCCCATGCGCGTGGCTCGCCCGCCGGCCAAAATTACGCCGCTGATTTCTTTATACATCTCGTTTATCCCGCCTTGTCGATGCGCTGATTGTAGCGCTAAAGCCGGCGTGACATCAGGATTTACCTTTATTGACAAGCCGGTTCTTTCACTGCGTGGGTAAGCCTGTTACTTTGTGAGTTTATTCATGCTATTGGACGATATTGAGATGAAAACGCATCGCGTAAACGAGTTGATCGAGCTGTTGCACCCGGCCTGGCAGGAAGATCCCGATCTCAATTTGATGCAGTTTTTGCAAAAACTGGCGAAGGAAGCGGGCTTCCAGGGCGAGTTGTCCGAGCTGAGCGATGATATTCTTATTTACCACCTGAAAATGCGCGGCAGCGCCGGCACGGATCAGATCCCGGGCCTGAAGAAAGATTACGAAGAAGATTTTAAAACGGCGCTGTTGCGCGCTCGCGGGGTTATTAAGGACTGACCTTCGTGCGGTGCGAGAAAGCATAGCTCGTGAAACGCGCCATTAATGCTACTATTTCTCATTCCCGGCACCGTGCTGTCAGCGATCAAACGAACGTTATGAATAACTCTGCTTTTAATTTCGACACTCTGTCGCCCGACTTGATTATGGACGCGCTAGAAGGGGTTGGCCTGCGCGTCGACTCCGGTCTGACGGCGCTGAACAGCTACGAGAACCGCGTCTATCAGTTTATGGACGAAGATCGCCGGCGCTACGTGGTGAAGTTTTACCGCCCGGAGCGCTGGAGCGCTGCGCAGATCGGTGAGGAGCACCAGTTCGCTCTGGATCTGGCGAAGGCGGAGATCCCGGCGGTAGCGCCGTTGGCGTTGCAAGGCGCTACGCTGCATACGCACGCTGGGTTCTTCTTTACCCTGTTCCCCAGCGTGGGCGGGCGGCAGTACGAGATAGACAACCTGGATCAGTTGGAATGGGTGGGTCGTTTCTTGGGGCGTATCCATCAGGTCGGTGGTGAGCGTTTGTTCGCCGAGCGGCCGACGATGGGGGTTGAAGAGTATCTCACCGCCCCGCGTCAGGTGTTGGCCGGTTGCGAGCTGTTGCCGGCAGCGCAGCGTGAGGGGTTCCTGCAGGCGACGGATAACCTGATCGCGGCGATCAAGCCGCACTGGCATCTGAACTGGCAGCCGCGCCGTTTGCACGGTGATTGCCATCCGGGCAATATTTTGTGGCGCGACGGCCCGCTGTTCGTCGATCTTGATGACGCACGTAATGGCCCTGCGGTGCAGGACTTGTGGATGCTGCTGCACGGCGAACGCCGCGATCAACTGATGCAGTTGGACGTCTTGCTGGAGGCGTACGGTGAATTTGCCGAGTTCGATCAGCGCGAGTTGGCGTTGATCGAGCCGCTGCGGGCGATGCGCATGGTGTATTACCTGGCCTGGGTCGCCCGCCGTTGGCAGGATCCGGCCTTTCCTAAGAGTTTTCCGTGGATGGCGGAGTCTGATTTCTGGTTGTCTCAGACTGCGGCCTTCACCGAACAGGTTAAGCTGTTGCAGGAGCCTCCTCTGCAGCTGACGCCAATGTATTGAAGCTTTAACACAATGGAGAGTTTAGTCTTATGAAAAAAATATGGTTGGCGCTCGTTGGCATGGTGATGGCATTCAGCGCCTCGGCGGCACAGTTTAGCGATGGCGCTCAGTACGTGACCCTGGACAAGCCGGTGACCGGCGAGCCGCAGGTGCTGGAGTTCTTCTCCTTCTACTGCCCGCACTGCTACCAGTTCGAGCAGGTCTATCACGTGTCTGAAAACGTGAAGAAGGCCTTGCCTGCCGGCACCAAAATGACCAAGTACCACGTGGAGTTCCTGGGGCCGTTGGGCAAACAGCTGACTCAGGCATGGGCGGTTGCGATGGCGCTGGGCGTGGAAGACAAAGTAAGCCCGCTGATGTTTGAAGCGGTACAGAAAACCCAGACCGTGCAAACGCCGGACGATATCCGTAACGTCTTCGTGAAAGCGGGCGTGACCGCCGCTGATTATGACGCAGCCTGGAACAGCTTCGTGGTGAAATCTCTGGTGGTTCAACAGGAGAAAGCCGCGGAAGATCTGCAGCTGCGCGGTGTGCCGGCGGTATTCGTGAACGGCAAATACATGGTTAAAAACGATGGCCTGGACACCAGCTCGATGGACGCGTACGTGAAGCAGTTCGCCGACGTGGTTAAATTCCTTAGCCAGCAGAAATAAGCCTGATTCAGCATGAAAAACGCCGGCATTGCCGGCGTTTTTTACCCGTATTGCCGCTTCAATTTATCCAGCAACCGATCTTTTTCCTGCCACAGCGTATTCAGCCACAGCTGGAAGCGCCGCTTGAACTGTTTGTCGTTGAAGTAGTCCCCGTGCAGGGTTTCATCGATCGGCAGCGTTTCTATTCTTACCACGATACGCGTCAGCCGCCCACACAGCATATCCATAAAGGGCCGTTGGTTATTTTCCGGATAGAGCAGGGTAACGTTCAACACTTTGTCGAACTGATTGCCCAGTGCGCTGAGCGTAAACGCAATGCCGGCGGCTTTGGGCGCCAGCAAATTGCGATACGGCGAATTGCTTTTAATTTTCTTGGCTTCCGTGAAGCGCGAACCCTCGACGAAATTGACGATGGTGGTTGGACGCTGACGGAATTTTTCGCAGGAACGGCGCGTCGTTTCGATATCCTTGCCGCGTTTCTCCGGATGCTTGAGTAAATAGGCGCGGGAGTAACGTTTCATGAATGGCATGTCCAGCGCCCAACAGGCCAGACCGACAAAAGGCACCCAGGCTAACTGTTGCTTGAGGAAGTACTTATTCATTGGAATATGATTTCTGAACAGCACGCACAATACGACAATGTCCGACCAACTTTCGTGGTTGCTGATCAGCAGATACCAGTTTTTTCGATCCAGCCCCTCCAGCCCTTCAATATCCCAACGTAATTGCCCGTTAATGCGCAATAACAGCGCCAGCCCCTGACACCAGCACCACATCATGAAATCGGCAAAAGCCGAGATATATCGCCAAACGGCGGGAATGGGCACCAGGAGTTTCACGATGCCGGCCAGCGTGATGGGGATGGAGCACAACACCGTCACCAGAATCGTGAGTATGACGGAAATGATAAAGATAACAGGCGTTAACAATCTTGGCATGGTTATGGGCTGACGGTTGTTGAGAACATCGTTGCATGCCGAAGCGCATGAACAAAAACATATTTTAACAGAAATCGCCGGGGTAAAGCGCCGCTAAAAATGACTGTTTTTCGTCTCATTGGATAACCATTTGCTGAGTTTTCGTGCAACTTTCCCAGCTTGTGCTAGGGTAATTGAGGCGCCGAATTTGATTAATAGTGCGATTAAAATCCGGCGAAAGTTATATCCACAAATCCAATAAAAGCCAGTAATAAAGCGTCGCCGGAATTCGTTCTTTTAACGCGGTGATTTAAATAGGAATTTTATTCGCCGTTATAACGATAATCGGGGCGTTATAATTCGGTCTCTTTTCTATGCACAAAGTTATCCACAGGTAAGATCTTGCGGATCCTCCCGCACCATCACATCATTTTCGTCCGTAATGCACGCTAAGGTTCGTCTCCGGCGGCCAGCTATGGCATGCTTACCCCTATGTCCGATCACGATAAAGAAACGCTATGGCCCAGATTGCAGAAAACCCACTAATCCTGGTTGACGGTTCCTCCTACCTCTACCGCGCTTATCACGCCTTCCCGCCGCTGACCAACTCGGCGGGCGAGCCGACCGGCGCGATGTACGGCGTGCTGAATATGCTGCGCAGCCTGTTGCTGCAGTATCAACCGAGCCACGTTGCCGTGGTGTTTGATGCCAAAGGGAAGACTTTCCGCGATGAGCTGTTCGCCGAATACAAGTCGCACCGGCCGCCGATGCCGGACGATCTGCGAGCGCAGATCGAGCCGTTGCACAACATGGTCAAGGCGATGGGCCTGCCGCTGCTGGTGACGCCCGGCGTTGAGGCGGACGACGTTATCGGTACGCTGGCGCTGGAGGCCGAAAAGGCCGGCCACGCGGTGCTGATCAGCACCGGCGACAAAGACATGGCGCAGCTGGTGACACCGAACGTCACCCTGATCAACACCATGAACAACACGATCCTCGGCCCGCAGGAAGTGTGCGACAAGTACGGTATTCCGCCGGAGCTGATCATCGACTTCCTGGCGTTGATGGGCGATTCATCGGACAACATTCCCGGCGTGCCGGGCGTGGGCGAGAAAACCGCCCAGGCGTTGCTGCAGGGCATCGGTGGGCTGGATGCTTTGTACGGCAATCTGGAGAGCATCGCCACGCTGAGCTTCCGCGGTGCCAAAACCATGGCGGCCAAGCTGGAGCAGAATAAAGAGGTCGCGTATCTCTCCTATAAGCTGGCGACGATCAAAACCGACGTCGAGCTGGATCTGACCTGCGCTGAGCTGACGGTGTCCGAGCCGGATGTCGATACGCTGCAACAGCTGTTCAAATAGTACGAGTTCAAACGCTGGTTGGCGGACGTGGAAGCCGGCGTATGGCTGGAAAACAAGAAAGGCGCGGGTGCGAAAGCTGCCGGCGCCGCCAAACCGGCCGCCGCGGCGGAAGCGCCGAAGGCGCTGGCGGAGGCCAAGCTGTCCCAGGAGGGGTATGTCACTATCCTGGATGAAGCGACCTTTACCGACTGGCTGGCGCGGCTGAAAAAGGCCGACGTGTTTGCCTTCGATACCGAAACCGACGGCCTGGATACCCTGACCGCCAACCTGATCGGCCTGTCCTTCGCGATCGCACCGGGCGAAGCGGCTTATTTGCCGGTGGCGCACGATTATCTGGATGCCCCGCCACAGCTGGACCGCGCCTACGTGCTGGAAGCGCTCAAGCCGCTGCTGGAGGACGATAAAGCGCTGAAGGTCGGGCAAAACCTGAAGTTCGATATGAGCCTGCTGGCGCGCTACGGCATTGAGATGCGCGGTATCGCCTACGACACCATGCTGGAGTCCTATGTGCTGGACAGCGTCGGCGGCCGTCATGATATGGACAGCCTGGCCGATCGTTATCTGGGCCACAAAACCATCACCTTCGAAGAAATCGCCGGCAAGGGCAAGAACCAGCTGACGTTCAACCAGATCGCCCTGGAGCAGGCGGCGCCTTACGCTGCCGAAGACGCGGATGTCACGCTGCAGCTGCACCTGGCGATGTGGCCGCAGCTGAAGCAGAGCGCAGAGCTGCTGACGGTGTTCAACGAGATTGAAATGCCGCTGCTGCCGGTGCTCTCGCATATTGAACGCACCGGGGTGCTGATCGATCCGGCCATTTTGTCGGCCCACTCCCAGGAGCTGGCCAAGCGTCTGGCGGAACTGGAGGCGCAGGCCCATGAGCTGGCGGAAGAGCCGTTCAACCTGGCGTCGACCAAGCAGCTGCAGGCTATCTTGTACGAAAAACAAAAGCTGCCGGTGCTGAAGAAAACCCCGGGCGGGGCGCCCTCCACTAACGAAGAAGTGCTGGCCGAGCTGGCGCTGGACTACCCGCTGCCGAAGGTGATCCTGGAATACCGCGGCCTGGCGAAGCTGAAGACCACCTATACCGACAAGCTGCCGCTGATGATCAATCCGGTCAGCGGCCGGGTGCATACTTCGTATCATCAGGCGGTGACCGCGACCGGGCGTCTCTCCTCGAGCGATCCGAACCTGCAGAACATCCCGGTGCGCAACGACGAAGGGCGACGCATTCGCCAGGCCTTTATCGCGCCGGAAGGTTACCGCATCGTCGCGGCCGACTACTCGCAGATCGAGCTGCGCATCATGGCGCATCTGTCACAGGATGAAGGGCTGCTGAAGGCCTTCGCCGAAGGGAAAGACATTCACCGCGCCACGGCGTCGGAAGTCTTCGGCGTGCCGTTGGATAAAGTGACCGGCGAACAGCGCCGCAGCGCCAAGGCGATTAACTTCGGTCTGATTTACGGCATGAGCGCCTTCGGCCTGGCGCGTCAGCTGGGGATCCCGCGTGGGGAAGCCCAGCGCTATATGGATCTGTACTTCGAGCGTTACCCGGGCGTGCTGGACTACATGGAGCGCACCCGCCAGCAGGCTTCCGAACAGGGCTATGTCAGCACGCTGGATGGGCGCCGCCTGTATCTGCCGGACGTCCGCTCCAGCAACGCCATGCGCCGCAAGGCGGCCGAGCGTGCCGCCATCAACGCCCCGATGCAGGGCACGGCGGCCGACATTATCAAACGTGCGATGATCGAGGTCGACGCCTGGCTGCAAGGGCAGGAGAAGCCGCTGGTGCGCGCGATCATGCAGGTGCACGATGAATTGGTGTTTGAGGTGCACGAGTCGGTGATCGAAGAAGCCAGCCAACGTATCCGCCAATTGATGGAGGGCAGCATGACGCTGGCGGTGCCGTTGAAGGTCGACGTGGGCGTCGGCATGAACTGGGATGAGGCGCACTGATCGCCGGTTTATCGCCGGATGTGCTAACTGGCGAGAACCTAAGCATTTTTCGTAATTAAGCTACAAGATGCGGCGATAGTTTCCCCAACTTCGCCGTTCTTGCGCCGCAAATTGTGTAAGTAAACTACAAAAAATTCTTTTTCCCTGCGAAAAAATGATGTAGAGTTACAGGTGTAGGGTACAGAGGTAAGATGTTCTATCTTTCAGACCTTTTACTTCACGTAATCGGATTTGGCTGAATATTTAGCCGCCCCAGTCAGTATTGACTGGGGCGTTTTTTATTGTAAAAACAGCAGCAAACCATACTTTTTTCCTATCTCTTCGCACCGTTTTTCGTTCCCGCTCCCGCTCCCTCAACGCCGTGATTTGGTGATATCAGCCTGCCTGGCGATAAGTTTTTATGATGGCTTTATTTCAGAACTGTAATTAGATAACAAAAAATCCCGCCTGTGGCTGAACTGCGGGCATAAAAAAGCCGATGCGGTGAGGCATCGGCTCTGGCGTTCAGCCTGGGCTTATTCGCCGGCTTCGTCTTCCGGCAGCACTTCCGGCGGGATCTCGTTAAACCAGGTATCCAGCTTCTGGCGCAGCTTGTCGACGCCGATCTTCTTCAGCGACGAGAAGGCTTCAACCTGGATATCCCCCATAAACGGCAGCACCGCTTCACGCACCATATTGAGCTGCGCCTTGCGTGCGCCGGAGGCCAGTTTGTCGGCCTTGGTCAGCAGCACCAGCACCGGGGTGCCGACGTCGACCGCCCACTGGATCATCTGCTGGTCGAGATCTTTCAGCGGATGGCGGATATCCATCAGCACCACCAGGCCCTTCAGGCTGTTGCGCATCTGCAGGTATTCGCCCAGCGCGCGCTGCCATTTGCGCTTCATCTCTTCCGGCACTTCGGCGTAGCCGTAACCCGGCAGGTCGACCAGGCGGATGCCGTCTTCCACTTCGAACAGGTTGATCAGCTGGGTGCGCCCCGGCGTCTTACTGGTGCGCGCCAGGCTTTTTTGGTTGGTCAGGGTATTCAGCGCGCTGGATTTCCCGGCGTTGGAACGGCCGGCAAAGGCGACTTCAATTCCTGCATCCCCCGGCAGATGGCGAATATCGGGTGCGCTGGTGACGAAATGGGTCACATGATAGTTGTAATTCTTGCTGGTCAAAATTTTTCGTCTCCGTGAGGATGGCTAACTGGTTGGCGATTATAACTGCATCAGCGGTAAAAATGGCGTGTTTCTCGGTTTTTAAGCGGCGGGACGCGATAAAACGACAGTTATACCGCGCGTAGGTTGTGAGACATTTGCCATTCGAATCGCGGGTAATGTCGCTTTATTCGAAAGTGATATTTCTGTTTTTATTTTAAAAACAACATGTTGTTTTTTCGTTGTAGGGAAATGTCGTCCAAATCGGCGTCAGGTGCCTTGAGCCTTCGCAACAATAACGTAAAGTAGTCGTTAACGCAGGGTTGCGCAGGATTAGGGAACATCCGGGAAGGATGACAAATCTCAGGGAATGCACAGGGCGTGCAATGAGTGCCAGGATGAACGCAAAAGGAAGTGACCCTTTCGCACCGGAATAGGCGGCAGGCACATCGGATGGTGAAGTATCGGCAATTTGGATGCCCGCAGGAAGCGCGCTCGGGAAGAGCGGATGCGAATGGATTGCGCCATGGACGATTTTTCTTTCAGGATGAAGGACGTAGTGGCAGGGAATGCGGTTATAGCAGAGGGAAAAACCGGGATGTTGCATGTACGCAAGGAGCGCGTAACAGGAATACCCTTCGCGAGAAGGTGCGAAATAGGCGGCAGGTTTAACCTGCCGCCTTTTTTCTTTGTCCGCTTTCTGCTAGATTCCGCCGCAATTCTATACTGAATCTACATACCTAAGAGCACACGCTATGAACCAGCCATCAAAAGCACCTCGCGGCAGCGCGGCGAAGTCAAAAACGAAAAAGAAAAGCCGTATGGAGCTCGATCAGGAAGCGCGCGAGCGCAAACGCCTGAAAAAGCGCCGTGGCCTCGCTTCCGGTTCGCGCACCCAGGTCGAGTCCGGCAGCCAGAAAAACAAATCGGCGGCGGCAGCCAAAGATCCGCGTATCGGCAGTAAAGTGCCGGTTGCGCTGGTGGTCGACGAGACCAAAGTGAAGGCCAAACCGCAGCCGAAACCAAAGGCCGAAGCGAAACCGCGCCTGTCGCCGGAAGAAGAGCTGGCGAAGCTGGAAAATGACGAGCGCCTGAACGCGCTGCTGGATCGCATCGACGACGGCGAAACGCTGAACGCGGAAGAGCAAGCGTATGTCGACAAGACGCTGGATCGCATCGATGTGCTGATGGACGTGCTGGGCATCGAACTGGGCGAAGACGACGACGAAGAAGAAGAGAAGCAGGAAGATATTCTGAAGCTGCTGAAAGGCGGCAATCCGAAAGACGCCTTTTAACGCGCTATGTGGCTAATCCCGACAATAGCCCTACTCTTGATGTGTTATCTGCTGTGGTTATTCGGTAAACTATGGCGGCTGTCTAAGCGCAAAGCGCGTTTTCGCAGCGCTTCCGTGGCCAGACAGCGCAGACAACCGCCCCTCTCCCGGCCCGGTAGAAAAAGATATCGGAAGGAGTGAGCATGTCAGAGCAGACGATTGTCTGGGATTTGGCCCTGATCCAAAAATATAACTACTCAGGGCCGCGTTATACCTCATACCCCACGGCGCTGGAGTTTAACCAGCGCTACGACGAAGCGGCGTTTCAACGCGCCGCTGCGCGCTACCCTGAGCGGCCGCTGTCGCTGTACGTGCATATCCCTTTCTGCCATAAGCTGTGCTACTTCTGCGGCTGCAATAAGCTGGTGACGCGCCAGACGCACAAGGCCGACGAATACCTGAACGTTTTGGCGCAAGAGATCGCCAGCCGTGCGCCGCTGTTCGCCGGCCGTAAGGTCGGCCAGATGCACTGGGGCGGCGGTACGCCGACCTACCTGGATAAAGCGCAAATCAGCCGGCTGGTGGCGTTGCTGCGCGAACACTTTGATTTCCTGCCCGATGCGGAGATGTCGATCGAGGTCGATCCGCGCGAGATAGAGCTGGATGTGCTCGATCATTTACGTGCAGAAGGCTTTAACCGTCTGAGCATGGGGGTGCAGGATTTCAACAAGCAGGTGCAGCAGTTGGTCAACCGCGAGCAGAACGAGGCCTTTATCTTCGCCCTGATTGAGCGGGCCAAAGCGCTGGGCTTCCGCTCGACCAATATCGATCTGATCTACGGCCTGCCGAAACAGACGCCGGAAAGCTTCGCTTTCACGCTGCAGCGGGTGGCTGAGCTGAATCCCGATCGCCTCAGCGTGTTCAACTACGCGCATATGCCGAACTTGTTCGCCGCCCAGCGCAAAATCAAAGACGCCGATCTGCCGGGCGCGCAGCAGAAGCTGGATATCCTGCAGCAGAGCATCGCTTTCCTGACCGGCGCCGGCTATCAGTTCATCGGCATGGATCACTTTGCGCGCCCGGACGACGAGCTGGCAATCGCCCAACGCGAAGGCAAGCTGCACCGCAATTTCCAGGGCTACACCACCCAGGGCGACAGCGATCTGCTGGGGCTGGGCGTGTCGGCCATCAGCATGCTAGGCGACAGCTATGCGCAGAACCAGAAAGAGCTGAAGCATTACTATGACAGCGTACAGGCGCAGGGTAATGCGCTGTGGCGCGGGCTGGCGTTGACGGACGACGATTGCCTGCGGCGCGATCTGATCAAAACCCTGATCTGCAATTTCCGGTTGGCGTATCAGCCGCTCGAACGGCAATACGGCATCGACTTTACCGCTTACTTCGCCGAAGACCTGCAGCTGCTGGCGCCGTTTGAACGCGATGGGCTGGTGGAGCGGGACGAGCAGGGCATCCGCGTCACGCCGCGCGGGCGTTTGCTGATCCGCAATATCTGCATGTGTTTTGACCGCTATCTGCGGCAACAGGCGCGCAGCCAGCAATTCTCACGGGTGATTTGAGGATGAAAAAACAGCCGCTGATGCGGCTGTTTTTTTAACTGAAGAAGTTAATCAGCGCGGCGCACAACACCGCGGCAACCGCCACCTGCGGGGTGTGACTGGCAGCGGAGCCCAGCTCCGCGCCCTGAGAAATGAATACGATGAAAGAGTCCAGCATCGTCAACCTCCAGAGTGTGCGACACGATCATACTGCGCCCGCACCGGCTGTAAAGCCTGCGATTGGCGTTTTTTTGTGCGCCGGACTGCGTTTTTCATCATCCATCCTGCTCCTATTCCATGCCCAGCTCTTTAAGCTTGCGGGTCAGGGTATTGCGCCCCCAGCCCAGCAGGCGCGCGGCTTCCTGTTTGTGCCCTTGGGTGTGGCGCAGGGCGGTGGTGAGCAGCGTGCGCTCCATTTCCGGCTGCGCTTCCGACAGCAGGTTTTGATGACCGGAACGCAGCGCGCGATCGGCCCACTGCGCCAGCAGCGTGGCCCAGCTGTCCGGCAGACTGTGGCTGGGGCTTTCCGGCGCGGCGGTTTCGAACAGTTCACCCGGCAGATCCTGGATCAGCACTTCCTGCCCGGCGGCCATCACCGTCAGCCAGCGGCAGGTGTTCTCCAGCTGGCGCACGTTGCCCGGCCAGGGCAGGCGGGTCAGCGCGGTTTCGGTTTCCGGGTGCAGGTTCTTGGCTTCGACGCCTAACTCTTTGGCGGCGATCTGCAGGAAGTGGCGCGCCAGCCGCGGGATGTCTTCACGGCGCTCGCGCAGCGGCGGCAGGTGTACGCGGATCACGTTCAAGCGGTGGAACAGATCCTCGCGGAACTTGCCTTCCTGCACCCGCAGCTCCAGGTTCTGGTGCGTGGCGGCGATGATGCGCACGTCGACCTTCACCGGCGCATAGCCGCCGACCCGGTAGAACTGGCCGTCCGCCAGCACCCGCAGCAGGCGCGTTTGCACGTCGAGCGGCATATCGCCGATCTCGTCGAGGAACAGCGTGCCGCCGTCGGCCTGTTCAAAGCGGCCCTGACGGATTTGGTTCGCGCCGGTGAAGGCGCCTTTCTCGTGGCCGAACAGCTCCGACTCGATCAGATCCTTGGGGATGGCGGCCATGTTCAGGGCGATGAACGGCGACTTGGCGCGCGGGCTGTGGCGGTGCAGCGCATGCGCCACCAATTCCTTGCCGGTGCCGGATTCGCCGTTGATCAACACGCTGATCGACGAACGCGACAGCCGGCCGATGATGCGAAACACGTCCTGCATCGCCGGCGCTTCGCCGATGATGTCCGCCGCCGGATCGCTGGCCGGCTGGCTGCGCACCGGCTGCTGCTGCTCCTGATAATGGCTGATGGCGCGCTCGACCAGCGCCACCGCTTCGTCGATGTCGAACGGCTTCGGCAGGTAGTCGAAGGCCCCTTGCTGATAGGCGCTGACGGCGGCGTCCAAATCCGAATGCGCGGTCATGATGATCACCGGCAGCATCGGATGGCGCTGTTTGATCTGCTTGAGCAGCGCCAGGCCGTCTATACCCGGCATGCGGATATCGGACAGCAGCACGTCGGGGGTTTGCGTGGCCAAGGCTTCCAGCACGTCATTGCCGCCTTCGAAGGTGGCGCAGCTCAGGCCCGCGCCGGTGAGCGCACGCTCAAGCACCCAGCGGATGGAGCTATCGTCATCGACGATCCAGACTATCCCTCGTTGCATAGCAAACCTCACTGACGAATGGGCAGGTAGACCGAGAATTCGGTATGACCTGGCCAACTGTTGAATTCAATTTTTCCGCAATGCTGATCGATAAGATTGCGGGCGATGGATAATCCCAGGCCGGTACCGCCTTCACGGCCGCTGACCATCGGGTAGAACAGCGTGTCCTGCAGCTGCGCCGGTACGCCGGGGCCGTCGTCTTCGACGTCGATGCGCGCCGCCAGGCGGTAGCGGGTGCCGTGCAACGTAATCTGAAACGCGGTGCGGGTGCGCAGCGTGATGGTGCCGCCCGCTTCGCCCAGCGCCTGCAGCGCGTTGCGGGTGATGTTCAGCAGCACCTGTTCAATCTGATCCGGGTCGTGGGCCATTTCCGGCAGGCTCGGATCGTAGTCGCGCACCAGCGTGACGTTATCCGGCATTTCCAGCGACACCAGCTGGCAGACGCGCTCCGCGACCTGATGAATGCTCTGGGTAATGTGCTGGCCGGGCCGCTGTGGGCCGAGCAGGCGATCCACCAGATTGCGCAGCCGATCGGCCTGCTCAATGATCACCTTGGTGTATTCGGTCAGCGCCGGATCGGGCAGCGCCTTGGCCAACAGCTGCGCCGCGCCGCGCAGGCCGCCCAGCGGATTTTTAATCTCGTGCGCCAAACCGCGCACCAGATCGCGGGCCGCCACCTGTTGGGCATGCTGCAGCTGTTCCTGGCTCAGGCGGCGCTGATTGTCCATCGGCGCCAGCTCGACCAGGATATAGCCTTCCGGCAGCGCCTGAGCGGTCAGGGAAAGGATATGCGCGCGGCCGTCGACCACCAGGGTCACTTCGTTGTCGGTGAAGCCCTGACCGGCGCGCAGGCTTTCGCGCATCAAAGAGACGTTCAGCGAAAAATAACCGAGCAAATCGGGCAGCGGCGTGCCGAACAGCTTGCGGGAGCTTTGCGCCAGCAACTGCTGTGCCGCCGGGTTGGCGTAGTGAACCGCCAGTGAGTCATCCAACAGCAGGATGCTGTTGATGAGTGAATTGAGGATCTGCCCAGCATCGGGCAGCTTGCCAGTTGCCATACAGCAGACTCCTGCACCTTTTTAGTGCATCTATCCTACTCCATCCGGGATCGGCGCGGTATGGAATAGTTTTGCAGAAAATACGGTGGAGAAAAAAACCCATCCGAAGATGGGCTGAAAGTTTCCACGGCAACAAAAAAGCGATAACAAAAATGTGGGCGCCGCCCGCCTGTGCAGACGGCGCGGGTAGGGCTTAGACGCTGTAGTACAGTTCGAACTCAACCGGGTGTGGCGTCATGCGAACGCGGTCCATCTCTTCTTTGCGCAGTTCGATGTAGGCATCGATCGCATCGTCGGTGAACACGCCGCCGCGGGTCAGGAACTCGCGGTCTTCGTTCAGTGCGGCCATTGCTTCGTCCAGCGAGCCGGCCACTTTTGGGATCTCGGCTTCTTCTTCCGGCGGCAGGTCGTACAGGTTTTTGTCCATGGCGTCGCCAGGGTGGATCTTGTTGATGATGCCGTCCAGGCCGGCCATCAGCAGCGCGGCGAAGCACAGGTATGGGTTAGCCGCCGGATCCGGGAAGCGGGCTTCGATGCGGCGCGCTTTCGGGCTGGAGACCACCGGGATACGGATGGACGCGGAGCGGTTACGGGCGGAGTAAGCCAGCATCACCGGCGCTTCGTAGCCTGGCACCAGACGCTTGTACGAGTTGGTGGTCGGGTTGGCCAGGGCGTTGATCGCTTTGGCGTGCTTGATGATGCCGCCGATGTAGAACAGCGCGGTTTCAGACAGGCCGCCGTATTTGTCGCCGGCGAACAGGTTGGTGCCGTTCTTGGACAGCGACATGTGGCAGTGCATGCCGGAACCGTTGTCGCCGAACATAGGCTTCGGCATGAAGGTCGCGGTTTTGCCGAAGGCGTGCGCCACGTTGTGCACCACGTATTTGTAGATCTGAATTTCGTCGGCTTTTTTGGTCATGGTGTTGAAGCGGGTTGCCACTTCGTTCTGACCGGCGGTTGCCACTTCGTGGTGGTGCGCTTCAACCACCAGGCCCATCTCTTCCATGGTCAGACACATGGTGGAACGCAGATCCTGCGAAGAGTCGACCGGTGGAACCGGGAAGTAACCGCCTTTCACCGCCGGACGGTGGCCTTTGTTGCCGCCGTCGTATTTTGTACCGGAGTTCCAGGCGCCTTCGATGTCGTCGATGGCCACGTGGGAACCGCGGATGCTGCTGCCGAAGCGGATGTCGTCGAACAGGAAGAACTCAGGCTCTGGCCCGAACAGCACGGTATCCGCGATGCCGGAGGAGCGCAGGAAGTCTTCGGCGCGTTTGGAGATGGAGCGCGGGTCGCGATCGTAGCCTTGCATGGTGCCCGGCTCGAGAATGTCGCAGCGAATGATCAGCGTAGGTTCTTCGAAGAACGGATCCAGAACCGCCGTGCTGGCGTCCGGCATCAGCACCATGTCAGATTCGTTGATGCCCTTCCAACCACCGATAGAGGAGCCGTCAAACATTTTACCTTCTTCGAAGAAGTCGGCGTTTACCTGGTGAGCCGGGATAGTCACGTGCTGTTCCTTACCCTTGGTGTCAGTGAAACGCAGGTCTACGAATTTCACTTCATGCTCATTCAGCATCGTCAAAACGTGTTCAGCGGACATACTTAACTCTCCCGGTTTATCATTGTCGTCGTCGTGGAACGAATCTGTGGAACTGGCTTTTTTTCGCCTTGAAAAGACTAAAGCGAAAAGCGTGCCAACTTTTAGAAAAGGCTTTTATCGCCTCTCTGCGCGGGTTTTACCCAGCCACAGTATGCACCATCAACGATAAATTGCACTGTTATGGTGCAATAAGGGTGGCGCGGGCACCGAAATGGTGCAAAAGTGCAACGATTGCGGCTTTTTGCACCGTGAAAGGGATCACAAACTGACCGGTACGCGGTTGTTTATAAGAGATGGTTGTGATCTTGTTTAGTCCCTCGCTTAATACGTGTACAATAGCGCGCTATTTCTAATGCCCGAGGCAAAGCTGTGATCGAAAATTTGCGTAACATCGCCATTATTGCCCACGTTGACCATGGTAAAACCACCCTGGTTGATAAGCTGCTGCAACAATCCGGTACTTTCGGAGAGCGTGCGGAAGCGACCGAACGCGTAATGGACTCCAACGATTTGGAGAAAGAGCGTGGGATTACCATCCTCGCAAAAAACACCGCCATTAATTGGAACGGTTACCGTATCAACATCGTGGATACCCCAGGACACGCCGACTTCGGCGGCGAGGTAGAGCGCGTGATGTCGATGGTTGACTCGGTGCTGCTGGTTGTGGATGCAATGGATGGCCCTATGCCGCAAACCCGCTTCGTGACCAAGAAGGCCTTCGCCAACGGTCTGAAGCCGATCGTGGTCATCAACAAGGTTGACCGTCCTGGCGCGCGCCCTGACTGGGTTGTGGATCAGGTGTTCGACCTGTTCGTGAACCTCGACGCGACCGACGAGCAGCTCGACTTCCCGATCATCTACGCTTCTGCGCTGAACGGCATCGCCGGCGTCGACCACACCGACATGGCGGAAGACATGACCCCGCTGTATCAGGCGATCGTCGACCACGTGTCTGCGCCGCAGGTTGAGCTGGAAGCGCCATTCCAGATGCAGATCTCCCAGTTGGACTACAACAACTACCTGGGCGTTATCGGCATCGGCCGCATCAAGCGCGGTAAAGTGAAGCCGAACCAGCAGGTCACCATCATCGACAGCGAAGGTAAAACTCGCAACGGTAAAGTGGGCAAAGTGCTGGGCCACCTGGGTCTGGAACGTATCGACAGCACCCTGGCGGAAGCGGGCGACATCATCGCCATCACCGGCCTGGGCGAGCTGAACATCTCCGACACCATCTGCGACACCAACGCCGTAGAAGCGCTGCCGGCGCTGTCCGTCGACGAACCGACTGTCACCATGTTCTTCAACGTCAACACCTCGCCATTCTGCGGTAAAGAAGGCAAGTACGTGACGTCGCGTCAGATCCTTGACCGTCTGAACAAAGAGCTGGTGCACAACGTGGCGCTGCGCGTTGAAGAAACCGACGATGCGGACGCCTTCCGCGTATCCGGCCGTGGCGAACTGCACCTGTCGGTGCTGATCGAGAACATGCGTCGTGAAGGTTTCGAGCTGGCGGTTTCCCGTCCGAAAGTTATCTTCCGTGAAATCGATGGCCGCAAGCAGGAGCCATTCGAGAACGTAACGCTGGATATCGAAGAGCAGCATCAGGGTTCCGTGATGCAGGCGATGGGTGAGCGTAAAGCCGACCTGAAAAACATGGATCCGGACGGTAAGGGCCGCGTGCGTCTCGACTACGTGATCCCAAGCCGCGGTCTGATCGGCTTCCGTAACGAATTCATGACCATGACTTCGGGTACCGGCCTGCTGTACTCCACCTTCAGCCACTACGACGACGTTCGTCCGGGCGAAGTGGGCCAGCGTCAGAACGGCGTGCTGATCTCCAACGGCCAGGGCAAAGCGGTAGCGTTCGCGCTGTTCGGCCTGCAGGATCGCGGCAAGCTGTTCCTGGGCCACGGTGCAGAAGTGTATGAAGGCCAGATCATCGGTATTCACTCACGCTCTAACGACCTGACCGTAAACTGCCTGACCGGTAAGAAGCTGACCAACATGCGTGCTTCCGGTACTGACGAAGCGACTACCCTGGTTCCGGCCATCAAAATGACCCTGGAGCAAGCTCTGGAGTTCATCGATGACGACGAACTGGTAGAAGTGACGCCAACCTCGATCCGTATCCGTAAGCGTCACCTGACGGAAAACGATCGTAAGCGTGCCAGCCGCGGTCCTAAAGACGCTTAATCGCTGATTGAGTGTCTCATGCTTAGGGCGCGGTTCTCGCGCCCTGAGTTTTTTCCTCTGTTGTTCCTCGTTTGTGCGGCGCGCTATGCGCTTTTCCGTTCGCTCCCTGTTCAGCTGTTCCTTTTCCCGCTACAGTGAAATCTCACCGGCCCATCAGGAGAGGACTATGCTGTATATCTTTGATTTAGGTAATGTGATCGTCGATATCGATTTCAAGCGTGTGCTGGGCGTGTGGAGCAATTTGAGCGGCACGCCGTTGGCGGTGCTGTCCGATCGTTTCACCATGGGTGAGGTATTCCAGCAACATGAACGCGGTGAAATCAGCGACGAAGACTTCGCCGGCAAGCTGTGCGATGAAATGGGCATCGCGCTCAGCTTCGAGCAATTCGCCACCGGCTGGCAGGCGGTATTTGTCGCGCTGCGCCCGGAAGTAATCGACATCATGCAGCGCCTGCGCAACGAGGGTCACCGGGTGGTGGTGCTGTCGAACACCAACCGTCTGCACTGCAACTACTGGCCGCAGCACTATCCTGAAGTGGCCGCCGCCGCCGATCATCTTTATCTGTCGCAAGATCTCGGCATGCGCAAGCCGGAGGCCGATATCTATCAACATGTGCTGGCTGCGGAAAACACCGCCGCCGCCGACGCGGTGTTCTTCGACGATCACCCGGCGAACGTCCTCGCCGCGCAGGCGCTGGGGATCAAGACGGTGCACGTCACCGATCGCGACGTGGTGCCGGCCTATTTTGCCCAATGAGCGCAGGGCGCGTTAAGCTTAAGGCGTATCAACTGACATCAAGGAGTGACCATGTCGTTTTTCCGCCGCAAGAAGCTGCCCTCTGCGATTAAGCCCGGCGTCACCTTCGGACGGTTGCTGTACCAGCGTATCGATCACGATGGCCTGACGATGTTGGCGGGCCATCTCGCCTATGTTTCCCTGCTGTCGCTGGTGCCGCTGGTCACCGTGGTGTTCGCGCTGTTCGCCGCTTTCCCGATGTTTTCCGACATCAGCGAACAGCTGAAGAGCTTCATCTTTTCCAATTTCGTGCCGGCCGCCGGCAACGTCATACAGAACTACCTGGAACAGTTCGTCGCCAACTCCAACAAGATGACCGCCGTCGGCACCTGCGGGCTGATCGTCACCGCGCTGCTGCTGATCTCCTCGGTGGACAGCGTGCTGAACACCATCTGGCGCAGCAAGAACAAGCGGCCGATCGTCTTCTCCTTCGCCGTGTACTGGATGGTGCTGACGCTGGGGCCGCTGCTGGTGGGTGCCAGCATGGCCATCAGCTCCTACCTGCTGTCGCTCAACTGGCTGGCACAGACCGGCGTCAACGGTTTGGTGGATCAGGTGCTGCGCATCTTCCCGCTGATTTTGTCGTGCATCTCCTTCTGGCTGCTGTATTGCATCGTGCCGACGGTGCGGGTGCCGCCCAAAGACGCGCTGATTGGCGCGGTGGTGGCCGGATTGCTGTTCGAGCTGGGCAAGAAGGGATTCGCGCTGTACGTCACCATGTTCCCCTCCTATCAGCTGATTTACGGCGTGCTGGCGGTGATCCCGATTTTATTCCTGTGGGTCTACTGGAGCTGGTGTATCGTGTTACTCGGCGCGGAAATCACCGTGACCATCGGCGAATACCGCGACTACCGCCGGCAGAAGGCGGAGCAACAGGAACAGAAACCAGAAGGGCAGCAGGAATGATTGCGTTGATTCAACGGGTGTTAAACGCCAGCGTCACGGTGGGTGGCGAGACGGTAGGCAAGATTGGCCCCGGTTTGTTAGTGTTATTGGGCGTGGAGCAGGGCGATAACGAGCAAAAAGCGCAGCGCCTGTGCGAACGCGTGTTGGGATACCGCATTTTCGGCGACGAGAACGACAAGATGAATCTCAACGTCCAGCAGGCCGGGGGCAGCGTGCTGGTCGTTTCGCAGTTCACCCTGGCGGCGGACACCCAAAAGGGCATGCGGCCCAGCTTCTCGCGCGGCGCTGCGCCGCAGGAAGCCGATCGGTTGTATCAATATTTTGTTGGCCAGTGCCGCGAACGCGGCGTAGAGACCCAGACCGGCGAGTTCGCCGCCGACATGCAGGTGGCGCTGGTCAACGATGGTCCGGTGACATTCTGGCTACAGGTCTAAGCATTCGGAGAACAGGCGTCTATGTATCACCTACGAGTACCCGTAACAGAGCAAGAACTGAAGGAGTATTACCAGTTTCGCTGGGAAATGCTGCGCAAGCCGCTGCACCAGCCGGTGGGTTCGGAAAAGGATGCCTATGACGCCATGGCCCATCACCAAATGGTGGTGGACGAGGCCGGTAAAATCGTCGCCATCGGGCGGCTGTACATCAATGCCGACAACGAGGCGGCGATCCGTTTTCTGGCGGTAGACCCGACGCTGCAGGATAAAGGGCTGGGGACGCTGGTGGCGATGACGCTGGAGTCCGTTGCGCGGCAGGAGGGCGTGAAGCGGGTGGTGTGTAGCGCCCGTGAGGACGCGGTGGACTTCTTCGCCAAGCTGGGGTTCGTCAATCAGGGGGAGATCACTGCGCCGCAGACCACCCCGATCCGCCACTTTTTGATGATCAAACCGGTAGCGACGCTGGACGATATCCTGCATCGCCCCGACTGGTGCGGCCAACTGCAGCAGGCCTGGTATGAACATATCCCGCTGAGCGAAAAGATGGGCGTGCGCATCAGCCAATACACCGGCCAGCGCTTCGTCACCACCATGCCGGAGATCGGCAACCAGAATCCACACCATACGCTGTTCGCCGGCAGCCTGTTCTCGCTGGCGACGCTGACCGCCTGGGGGCTGATTTGGCTGCTGCTGCGCGAGCGCCATCTCGGCGGCACCATCATTCTGGCGGACGCGCACATTCGCTACAGTAAACCGATCACCGGCAGGCCGCGGGCGGTGGCGGATCTCGGCTCGCTGAGCGGCGATTTGGCGCGTCTGGCGCGCGGCCGCCGCGCGCGCGTACACGCCGAAGTACATCTGTTCGGCGACGAGGATAAAGGCGCGGTGTTCGAAGGCACCTACATGGTGTTGCCGGCCGAGCCGGATGTGCCGTTGGATCAGGGCGGTTCTGAAGCGCTGGAAGAATAAGGCGGCGGCCCTGCCCTGAGGGCGGGCCGCGCAGTGCATTACGGCAGTTGTTGGTTCACCGCTTGGC
>OKQK01000144.1_pt1 | contig 23215 bp, 20 predicted proteins | sample 1609911 | NCBI WGS metagenome assembly OKQK01 (sample SAMN04436595, study PRJEB24849) | human gut metagenome | biome: human gut; feature: NICU; material: stool | host: Homo sapiens | place: USA: Saint Louis, MO | collected 2009-11-17 | reverse complement strand
CGTGGTATTTAATCTTATTGTCCACCTCTGTTTCGATAGCTTCTTCACCACGGTAAACCTTACGGATACTATTGAGAATCTCTGCCGCACTGCTAGTTTTAAGCATATAACCTTTAGCACCAGCTTCAATGACTGGATAAATTTTTTCATTGTCCAAATAGCTAGTCAAAACCAAAATCTTGGCTTCTGGCCATTCTTTGAGCAATTCCAAAGTCGCTTGAACACCATCTAATTCAGGCATGACAAGGTCCATTACGACGACATCTGGACGAAGTTCCAGGGCAAGGTCAACACCTTCTCGGCCATTGCTCGCTTCTCCAACCACTTCGACATCTCCTTGGAGATTCAGGAAACTCTTAAGGCCCAAACGGACCATCTCATGGTCATCGACCAAAATCACATTTATCTTATTCGACATTGTCTTCTCCTCTTAATATCGGCACACGAACATCAATAGATGTTCCTTTACCTGTAGCAGATAGGAACTGCACAGTTCCCGCCATTTCATCGACACGCTCCTGGATATTTTTCAGTCCATAACTCATCTCGTCAGTCGACGCATTTAAATCATAACCAACACCATTATCCAACATTTTCAATTGAATTTCCTGACTATTTTGATAGAGATAAACCTCTATCTGGCTAGCCTTGGCGTGTTTAAGAGTATTAGAGATAAACTCTTGGGCAATCCTAAAGAGATTATTTTCAATACGCTTAGGCACTTTCTTAACCATATCCTTGTAGACGACATGGATATTGGATTTATCGGTTAATTCCTTAAGAATCATCTGCAAGCCTTCTTGCAAGGTCTTGTTCTCAAGCTCTGTCGGACGAAGATGCAAAAGCAAGACACGCATATCATTTTGAGCATCCGTCAGCATGGCCTCAACCGCCTGAATTTGATTATGCAAATCTTCTTTACTTAGCTGGTCCGCCATCTGAGAGACACCAGAAAGAATCATACTAGCCGCAAAAAGTTCCTGACTAACGGTATCGTGAAGGTCACGAGCAATACGTCCTCGTTCCTTCTTAATAATATCACGGCTTTGAAGAGCTTGAGCATTCTCAGTTTTCTGCAAGTCCTTAGTCAATTTACGCATCTTATGAGATAAGCGCATCATATTCTTGTCTAACTCAATATCTCCCTGACGTTTGACTGGTTGATTATTGATAATGCGGCGCAAATCCTGATTGACTGATCGCATACTGTTATCATTGGCAATGGCCCAAAGAATATAAAGCAAAATGAGCAAACTCAGAACCACAAAAAACATGTTAAAAAGAAAATGAAAGACCTGAGATAGATTACCAAAAACCAATGAAAAGTTAAGGTTAAAGCTATCCATAACCACTAGGGTAACGCCAACCAGAACAACAACTGAATAAATCAGAATCAAAAATAGGTACTGTTTCTTCATTTGCGACGTACCTCCACTGGTCCAGCTCCCACATTGAGAATCAATTTCACTGTTCGATGAGCATGTTCATACTCCGCCCCCTGCAAGGTCAATCTTTCGTAACGGAGGTCGTACTCATCTTCATTGAAGAAGGTGACAGAGCTATAGATTGCCGATATGTTGAGTTTAACGGAAACATCAATTGGTACCAAGATAGTCGTCGGCCCATAGAGTTTCTGCAAAATCACGACATTATCTCGCCCCGAAACAATAACCTGGGTCAAATCAATCACATCTGTCCCAAAGAAACGGATGATATTGATATCATCAAAGTCATAACGATCACTGACAGGTTCCATCCGAGTTCCAATCCACTGATTTCGCACAGCCTGAGGATCCAAGTCGTCTTCCTTGAATTGAATGAGAGCGTAGCGATTCTTTTTCTTGACCTGTGAAAAATGGTTAATCATAACATAGGCCACACCCACCAAAATCGCAAGCACCACATAGATATTCCACATGGAAACCAGAAAAAGTGAGATCAAACAGATGGTCAAGACAAAGTCACTTTTGGATTCCTTATTAAAAAAGCGAACCGCTAACAAGGTTAAAACCAGTATGAAAATAAAACTGGTAATATCATTATTAAAAATGGTAATCAGGCCCAGAGTCAAAAGCAGGGCTTCCACCACTAAGAAAAAATTAAATTTGGTCATAAGGACCTCTCAAATAAAAGTATACAGGCTTCATTCTATCAAATTTTAAGGCAATTGACAAAAAGACCCAGTTTGAGCACTGACTAACCAAGATAGAAAAGGGGCAGAAGAAAGCAAAAAAGTGCCTCCATTACAGGAAACACAGTCTTTCATTCAAAAATCTTAACCGTCAGTATCGTCCATTTTGCTTCTTATCATTAGCACTGTACTTCTGATTTCCTCCAGTATGACACGCTGCTCTGCTAATTCTTTCTTAAGCTCGGCTAATTTTCGTTCAGTCTGACGACCTGACCGCACAAAAATATTATTAAGAGAGCTAGTTAACAACCCTAGAGTGGCAATCCCACTAAACATGAGAATAACAGCGACTGCCTTACCTACAAGCGTTTTAGGAACGATATCTCCATAACCAACCGTAGTCACCGTTGCTACAGACCACCAAATAGCATCTATAAAATTATGGTGTTCTACTCGGGCAATAACAGCACTACTGATAAGAATGATAATACTATTAACCGAAAGTAGAAAATAAAAGCCATTTCTGCGATTGATACGATTGGAAATATGCTTGAGCTTGCTACTCAAACCAATTAAACGTGAGAGTTTGGCCAACCTAGCAAAGCGTCCCACTCTTGAAAAACGGAGGAAGGTAAAGACTTCATTATAGGGAATAATAGCCAACAAGTCCAACACATGTGTTTTAACAAAGACTCGCTTACGAGGTGCTAAGGAGAAACGAATCGCATAATCAATGGCAAATATGAGCGTTATAGACTGATCTATCACTCTAAAAGGTCGCCTTCCAATTGAAATTAAGTCAACTAAATCAAAGATAACCAACCCAATGGAAATCAGGGCCAGGACCGTTATGACAATATCGTAGGTAATGATATACCTTCTCAGTTTTCTACGGTTTCTCATAGCATCTCTCCTATATGTAATGTCTTCATTATAAAAGAATCTCTGACCTCTGGCAAGCAGGTTTTTTAGGCTATCGACAGGATCTCTAGGTAGCAAAAAAGAGAGATTAAATAACCTCTCTTCATTATGTCTAAGTTTTTTAATCTATTGTAGTTCTGTGTGAGTAGCCTCTGTCGAGGTTTCAGTGCTTGAAGTTGTACTATCAGTACTTGAGCTCGTCGATGACGAATGTGTCGTACTACTTGAGCTTGACTGAAGGTTTGAACTTGCTGTTGCAACCGAAACATAGAGAATCACTGTACCATCAACACTTGTACCAGCTTGTGGATCTTGATAAAGGACCTCCGTACTGCTAGGAACCTTATCCTTATCTAATTTGGCACCAGTATTATAGTCGTGGTACTCGATGCTACTACTTGAGATATTCTTACGATTCAAGGTTTGAATCGCTGTTGAAACCGTCAAACCAGTCACATCAGGCATGGTAACTGTCTTAGGAGTTGCCACACGGAACTTAATCTTAGCCTTACTATCCTTAGGATTGAAAGACTTGTTTTTCCCTGGACTTTGAGATAGGATTTCTCCCTCTTCAGCACTGTCGTCTTCGACATGCTGAATATCAATTTGGTCCTCAGAAACACCATAATTCGAAGTTAAGTCCTCAATGGCATCCTTATAGTTTTTACCCTTGTAGTCTTTCAAAGCGAAACCTTTACTACCAGAAGAAACATAGACATCAATGCTTGATCCTTCTTTTCGTGTGGTTCCAGCTGTAGGATCGGTCTTTATGACCTTACCCGTATCGACAGAGTCATCTTCCACTTCTTTGACTTCTCCTACCTTAAATCCAGCACCCTCAATTTTAGTCTGAGCTGTGGACAACTCCTGACCGACCACATTAGGTACTTGGACATTATCAGGATTGGTAAAGACTAAATAAGCAAAGATGATAATACCAATAAAGACAAGTCCTAGGAAAACCTTGAGTAAGGTTGAGAAGAAGTTCTTCTTCTTTTTCTTCTTAGCTGGTGTCGTTTTTTTCCTTGGTTGTTTACTTGGAGCAGGTGTAGGCTCTGATGGTTCAGCAGCAACGGCTTTTTTCTCAAGACTTGCTGATGGAACTGGATCAACCTTCGGCAAGGTCTTGGTATCCGTCATATCATCAAAGACTACCTTAGCATCGCGTCGATGACTAGGATGCAAACTCGTTACCAAGTCACGGCTCATTTCCAAAGTACTATTGTAACGATTTTCTAGTTTTTTGGCTGTTGCTCGAATAACCACGTTTTCCAAAGCTTGGGGAACGTTACGGTTCTCTGCCAAAATCGATGGTAGTGGTTTTTGGAAATGTTGGAGTGCAATGGTTACTGCACTATCGCCATCATAAGGAATATGACCTGTCAACATTTCAAAAAGCATAATACCCATAGCATAGATGTCACTTTGGATAGTCGCTTTAGATCCACGAGCCTGCTCTGGTGAGAGGTAGTGGACAGAACCCAACATAGAGTTTGTTTGAGTTAGACTAGTCTCTGCAAAGGCAACCGCAATTCCGAAGTCTGTGACCTTGGCTGTACCGTCCTTAGTTAAAAGAACGTTTTGCGGCTTAAGGTCACGGTGGATAATGCCCTTTTGATGGGCAAGAGTCATGGCGGAAAGGACCTCCCCCATGATACGCACAACATCTTGGTTAGAAAGTGGCGCATGGTCTTGAATGTATTTCTTCAAGTCCGAACCGTCCACATACTCCATCACCAAGAACTGCTGGCCGTCTTCTTCGCCAATATCTCGGATAGCAACGATATTAGGATGACTGAGTTCTGCCATGGCACGCGCTTCACGTTGGAAACGGGCCACAGCCACCTGATCAGTTTGGTAATTGGTACGAAGTACCTTAATAGCCACTTTTTCATTATCCAGAATCAGGTCATTAGCCAGATAAACATCCGCCATACCACCACGTCCGATAGATTTAAGGATTCGATAACGTCCAGCAAACAATTTGCCAACTTGGATCATTATCCTTCCTCACTTTCTACCTTAATGAGAGCAACGGTAATATTATCAAGTCCACCTGCCTCATTGGCTGCAGCTACCAAACGACTCGTTTTTTCTTCGACGAAACCAGGGCTGTTGACAATATGAACAATCTGTTCGACTGAAACCATGTTGGTCAAACCATCTGAATTGGCCAAAATATAGTCCCCTGGTTCCAATTGTTGAACACCAAGGTCAGCCTCAATCGGAGCAGCTTGCCCAATGGATTGCGTAATGATATTACGTTGTGGGTGAACTGCTGCTTCTTCTTCGGTCAACTGACCAGCCTTGATAAGAGCATTAACCAAAGAATGGTCATTCGTCAATTGCTTATACTCACCATTACGGATAAGGGCAATACGTGAATCCCCAACATGGGCAAAAATCACAGCATTATCAACAAAGGCAAGAACCTCGATAGTTGTTCCCATTCCCTTATATTCTTCGTTTTGGCCAAGTTCATAAATTTTACGATTTTCTGCATCAATGGCAGCAATCATCCAATCACGAATCTGACTCAACTCACGAAAATCAGTGTTAATCCAGTCGCGACCAAGATCAGTCACTGACATCTCACTGGCAATATTTCCAGCACGGTGTCCTCCCATCCCGTCTGCAACAACGACAAGGGTAACACCAGCTTGGTTGACAAATTTATTAACAAAATCTTGGTTATTTGACCGTTTTTGGCCAATGTCCGTTAATAATGATATTTCCATAGTTTTCTTTCTGACTTGCGTCAGCATTTCCTCCTCTGTAACCCTAAGCTTTTTTACGCAACTGTGCGATGAAAAAACCATCAGTTAGATACTGTTCGGGGGTAATTGCCAAACAGCCATTGACCACGATGTCTTTACATGGATGGTCTAAGGCAACTTGCTCAAAATCAGGATGGCTCTCAAGAAAGGCTTGAATCACCTCTTGATTTTCTTCTGCTATGATGGTGCAAGTACTATATGTTATTATACCACCTTTTCGTAGGGTTTGACAAACGCTGGATAGGATATCCAACTGCACAGCCTTAAGGGACTCAAAGTCTTGGAGATCCTTGTTATATTTGATGTCAGGTTTCCGACGAATGAGCCCAATTCCTGAACAAGGTGCATCCACTAAAATCTTGTCAAAACTATCAGCTGGAAAGACTTGATGTACCTGACTAGCATCCAGTTTCTGAGTCTTAACCTTATCAGCTAGACCAAGACGTTGTGCATTTTCTTCGATAAGAGCAAGCTTATGATCATAGAGGTCAAGCGCCGTCACATGTCCACTCGTCAAATATGAGGCCATATGTACCGTCTTACCTCCAGGTGCCGCACAGGCATCCAGAATTTCTTCCTCACCTTGAATCCCTAAAGTTAGCGCAACCAGTTGACTGGTCTCATCCTGAATGGTCAACAAGCCCTCTTTAAAATAATCTGTCCCAGCAAAGTAACCTGAAGACTTAACAAGCCCGACTGGGGATAATACTGAACACTCAGCCCCAGTGGCCTCCGCAATCTCTTCCAAACGTGACGCATCCGTTACACGCACACTAGCCTTGTTTCTCACAAAAAGGCTTTGGAATATAGCAAGGGCACGATCCTCTCCATACTGGTCGATAAGTTTTTTAACCAACCATACAGGTAGAGAATACTGAACAGAATAGCGTTTATTGACACGTTTGATTGTGCTTGGATCTGGCAAAGGCTGGCTAGATAGTTTACGAAGAACCGCATTGACCAGCTTCTCAGCCCCCTTTTTATTGCCACGATTTTTAGCAATAGAAACGGCATCATTAACCACCGCATGGGCTGGAATCTTATCTAAATAGGCCAACTGATAGAGGCTCAAAAGCAATAAGTCATAGACCCAAGGTTCAAGCTTGTCACGGTCCTCGATGACATGGGCTAGGACCCACTCCAACGTAATCTTACGAGCTACGGTCCCATAGACAATTTCCGTCACCAAGGCCTTGTCCTTATCTGTCAGATGCGACTTGCTCAGATGGGCATTGAGAGCAATATTTGAGTAAGCTCCTTCCTGGAAGACTTCTTCTAAGACTTCAAGTGCCTGTCCACGGGCTGTTTTTTTCCAATCATTGGCCAAATGCATCACCTACTTCAAGATTGCGTCCGACCCCATTAAGGAAATCAGCAATAGCCATACGGGGTTTTCCTGCAGGCTGAACTGTCTTAAGTGAAATGGCTCCTTGACCAGTCGCAACTACCAAACTCTTCTTGGTCTTTTCAATGATATGACCAGCCTGTCCTTGACCTTCTACCAAGTCCGCTTCATAAATTTTGAAACGTTTGCTGTCAAGCAAGGTATGTGCCACAGGCCATGGGTACATACCACGGATTTGATTGAAGATGTCACGAGACGATTTATTCCAATCAAGACGCTCCTCTTCTGGACTAATATTTGGCGAAAACGTTACCTGACTGGCATCTTGAGGAACAGGTTTGATTTCGCCAGCAATATAGGCAGGCAAGGTCTCAAGCAAAAGGTCACGACCCAAGACGGCCAATTTTTCAAACATGGTACCAACATTATCCTCGTCAAGAATTGGCAAGGCCTTTTGGCTAACCATGTCACCAGCGTCCATCTCCTTGACCATTTCCATAATTGTCACACCTGCTTCTGCATCCCCATTGATAATGGCATAATGAATAGGTGCCCCACCACGGTATTTTGGCAAGAGAGAAGCGTGGACATTCACCGCAAAATCCATGCTATTAAGCAACTTGCTTGGTAAAAATTGTCCATAAGCTGCAGTAACAATCCCATCAGCACCAAGTGCCATCAATTGCGCCATTTCTTCTGACCCTGACAATTTTTCCGGTTGATAAATTGGCAAGTCATGCGCCAAGGCTACTTCCTTGACCGGTGTCATGCGAATTTCTTTTTTACGGCCGACAGCACGGTCTGGTTGCGTCACCACAGCAACAATATCGTAACGCTCATCTGTCAAAAGTCCTTCCAGCACTGTCGCTGAAAAGGCAGGCGTTCCCATAAATACTAATTTTGTCATATTCTTCCTTTTCTAGATTAGGTAAAATTCTGAGGTTCGTGATCGATAATCAAACGCAGGTCCTTGTTTTCAGGTTCCTGAGTCATGTCAAGGACCCTATTAAGCGTTTCTTCCAAGTTATCCTCAAAACGGTATTTGATAATAATCTGATAATGATAAAGGTTATGTGTTCGAGCAATAGGCTTAGGCGTTGGGCCTAGGAAGGTCACCTTGTCTGACAAGTGCTCTCTTAAATAAGCCATAACCTCATAGCTCTTGCGGACGACAAACTCTTCATCCTTGTGAGAAAGCGTGATTCCTACCGTATAAAAATATGGCGGATAGGCCAACTGACGTCGAATCCCCATCTCATAAGCATAGAAAGCTTCATAATCCTGTTGTTGCGCAAACCGAATGGCATAATGACTAGGATTATAGGTTTGAATAATAACTTCCCCTTCCTTGTCAGCACGACCAGCACGACCAGCTACCTGAGTCAAAAGCTGGAAGGTACGCTCAGCCGAACGAAAATCTGGTAAATTAAGCGATGTATCTGCATTCAAGACCCCTACCAAGGTGACATTGGGAAAATCCAAGCCCTTGGCAATCATCTGAGTCCCAAGCAAAATGTCAGCCTTGCCACTTCCAAAAGCCTCCAAGAGTTTCTCGTGAGCACCTTTCTTACGTGTCGTATCAACATCCATACGAATCACTTTGGCTTCTGGCAAAAGTTCCGTCAATTGATCATAGGCCTTTTGTGTCCCAGTCCCATAATAACGAATCTGACGACTCTGACAGTTAGGGCAGACATGTGGTATTGCTTTTTGAAAATCACAATAGTGACAATTCATGGTCTTGGTATCCATGTGCAAGGTAAGTGAAATATCACAATTCGGACAATCATCCACATAGCCACAGTCACGACACATGACAAAAGAGGAATACCCACGACGATTTAACATCAATACGACTTGTTCCTTACGTGCCAAACGTTCCCTGATTTTTTCCAAAAGAGGTGGTGTAAAATCACTCGCCTCTTGACGGCCCACAAAATCCTTGAAGTCCACCACTTCCACCTGCGGAATTTTAGCATTAGGATTAGCCCTTTGTGTCAACTCAAGAAAATGGTAAACCCCTTTCTGAGCTCTCGCCCGTGTCTCAATAGAGGGTGTTGCTGACCCAAGGACAAGCACAGATCCATGACTCTTAGCCCTAAGCAAGGCAACATCTCTAGCATGATAGCGAGGATTGGACTCTTGTTTATAAGTAGCCTCATGTTCCTCATCGATAATGATTGCCCCGATATTGTCCAAAGGAGCAAAGATAGCCGAACGCGCTCCTACCACAACCTTGGCCTGACCAGATTTAACCTTACGCCACTCGTCAAATTTCTCACCGTCTGACAAGCCTGAATGCATAATCGCCACCAAGTCACCAAAACGTGAAATGAAGCGATTGGTCATTTGGGGTGTTAGGGAAATCTCTGGCACCAAGACAATGGCGGTTTTTCTCATAGCCAGGGTCCTCTCGATAAGATGCAGGTAAACCTCGGTCTTACCTGATCCCGTCACTCCTTCCAATAAGAAAGGTTTGCCACCTTGTCCAATTTGGCACGTCATTTCTTCAACCGCATGCGCCTGTTGGGCATTAAGCTCAAGAAAATCTGTCTTTTCTACCTTTTCAAAGTAGCTATCGGCACGATTGACCTCAACTTCGGTGATGACCAAGGCACCAGCTTCAATGAAAAACTTAACCACATCTCGTGAAAAAAGCTTGTGGAGATCCGTCAACTTGCCAGACTCACTCTTTTCTAGCAAGAAGTCTCGCAACTCCAATCGTTTCTTAGCCCTTTGCGAAATAGCCAAAGTCTCGAGAATACCCTTTTGAACACTATAGTGCTTCTCAGTCTTGATATTCTGCTTATCTTTAGCAAGGTAATCAACCGTTACACGCCCAGACTGGACCAGACGAGGAATGGCTTGACGTTGTACCTCTGACAACTGCGAGAAAAGAATATGATTCTGCCCTTGAAGGAGAGTCTCTTTTTCCTCTTCACCCAGTTTATCAGTTGCCATGATAACCTTATCGTACTGCGAATTAAGGAGACCAGGTAGCATTGACTTCAAGATGGAAATCTTATAAGAAAAGACCGTATGTCGCATCTGATCAGCCAAATCCAGCTGTTCCTGATTAAGCACTGGCTCATAATCTAAAAGCTCAGCGATGGGTTTTAGTTCAGGAAAATCTCTTAAATTTTCCTGCTCTTCCAAGCCAATAATAAAACCTTGAAGTAAACGATTTCCTTTACCAAAAGGCACATGAACCCGCATACCGATGGCGATTTGTTCTTGCATGGCTTCCGGTACCAGGTAACTATAAGGTCTGTCCGTCTGCATCAGAGGAACGTCGACAATAATATGTGCTACTAAAACCATAAATTTCCTCCTGTCACTTCCTTAAGACCAGTATCTTCCAAGCTCAAGAAAATATGAGCTTCCTATTATCGTCATAAAGAAGGAAGCTGAGACACTATGCCTCAGCTCCCCTCTCCTCATAAACCAAAGCAAGACTTTGATTTTAGATTTTATCGCCTTCTTCTTTTTCTTTAGCGATTTGTTCTTTGATTTTACGTTCTTCTTCCTCAGCAGCAAGACGTGCTTGAATCACTTTCAAACGTGCCAATTCACGTTTAGATTCTGGATCTGGGTGGATAGTCACATTACCAGATTCAATCTCTTCAAGGGCTTGAAGGGTTGGTTTTACTGACGTAAACTCTTGAGTTGGTTCAGCACCAGCGGCTAATTCATGGGCACGTTTGGCTTGCAAAATAACCAATGAATATTTTGAAGGCACTTTATCCAAAAGTTTGTCAATAGAGGGTTTCAACATCATAATTCTATACCTATTTCTAATTTATTTATCTGATAATTTCTTTTCTGAAATCATATTACGATAGCGACCAATCACACGGTCAACTCGGAAGTGTTCTGCTTCAATAACACGTTTGACACGCTCAGCAGCCAAAGGCACTTCGTCATTAACAATGGCATAATCGTATTCGCTCATAAGAGCAATTTCTTCACGCGCACGCTCAATACGTTGAGCAATAACTTCCTCAGAGTCTGTTCCACGACCAACCAAACGTTCTTGAAGCTCGTTCAAATCCGGTGGTGTCAAAAAGATGAAGACAGCATCTGGGACCTTTTTCTTAACCTGAAGGGCACCTTGAACCTCGATTTCAAGGAAAACATCAATACCTTTATCCAAGGTTTCATTAACATAAGTCAAAGGTGTTCCGTAGTAGTTACCCACATACTCAGCATATTCCAACATTTGACCATTACGAATAAGCTCTTCAAATTCCTCACGCGAACGGAAGAAATAATCCTTTCCATCAACTTCACCAGGACGTTGAGCACGTGTGGTCATTGATACTGAGTATTCAAATTTGTGGTCAGGTGTTGAAAAAATCTCCTGACGAACAGTTCCTTTTCCGACACCAGAAGGCCCTGAAAAAACAATCAAAAGTCCACGTTCAGACATGTCTTCTCCTTAAACTAAGATTAAAAATCTTCTTATGACTCACCTTAAAAAAGAGAAAACAATCATCTCTTTTTTTGGCTTAGGGGTTGTTCAGTGATTAAGTTACAGCTCACTTTTCAGAGCATGCGTTTTTCCTTACTATTTTACCAATAAAAGCGACTTTTTTCAAGGTGAGGACACCATTAAAAAGAGTGAATTCCTTTTCTCAGTACTCACTCTTTTTTAAATACTCTTTTAAACCAAACCAGTCAAGAGACCTTGCATGAATTCTTCTGAATGGAACTCACCAATATCATCAATTTTCTCACCAAAACCAATTAACTTAACTGGAATATCCAACTCTTGGCGAATGGCTAAAACCACCCCACCCTTGGCACTACCATCCAACTTAGTCAAGACAAGACCTGTAAGAGGTGTAATTTTTGAAAATTCCTTAGCCTGACTAAGGGCATTTTGACCTGTTGAGGCATCCAAGGCCAAGAGGGTTTCATGAGGTGCTTCTGGAACCACACGTTTGATAATACGACCAATCTTTTCAAGCTCTGCCATAAGATTATCTTTATTTTGCAAACGACCCGCAGTATCAATCATAAGGACGTCAACTCCCTCAGCAAGGGCCTTTTCCATACCGTCAAAGACCACTGAAGCTGGGTCAGCCTTCTCAGCACCAGTCACTACTGGCACATCAACACGACGTCCCCACTCAACCAACTGAGCAACAGCTCCCGCACGGAAGGTATCAGCAGCTACCAACATAACTTTTTTGCCTTCTTGTTTGTATTTATGCGCCAACTTACCGATAGACGTTGTCTTACCAACCCCGTTGACACCAACGAAAAGCATGACTGTCAAACCATCTTGGAAATTAATCTGCTCCTTGTAGACATCATCCTTCTCGTAGATATCCACAAGTTTTTCAATAATTAAGCGTTGCAAATCCTCAGTCTTCTTGACATTTTCAAGGCGAGCTTCATAGCGCAAGTCTTCCGTTAATTGCGTTGCAACATTAACACCTACATCGGAAAGAATCAGCATTTCTTCCAATTCTTCAAAGAACTCCTCATCAACTCGACGGAAATTCGCAAAGAATTCATTCAAGCGAGCAGCAAAACCTGTACGCGTCTTCTTAAGGGTACGATTATATTTTTCTTGTTCTGTTTCAGTTTTTGAATCCTGAACTTCTTCAGGTTTTTCCTCAACTTTACGGGTTTGAACGGCTTCAAAAGTGACAGTTTCACCTTTTTCTGCAGCAGCAGCTACTTGAGCCTTCTTAGCATAGTAATCAGCCATGACATCCGCAAAGTGGTTATCCACAGCAACTTGACTTTCTTCTGACTCGGAAACGCCTTCTGCTTCGCTTGAAGCCTGATTATCAACAGAAAGGTCTTCGTCAGACACTGCTTCACTTTCTTCTGTCACAGTAGAATCACTAGATTCAACAGATTCTGTGGATGAAATCTCTTCTACTTGAGTCTCCGACTCACTGAGCTGTTCTGTTTGACTCTCGCTTATCCCTTCACTTGTTGATAAGTCTTGATTATCAAGAGCCTCAGTTTCTGAAATTTCATGATTTGCTACAGTTTCCTGTGACTGGTTTTCCTCTTGTCCAAATAATCGATCAAATAGACCCATTTGGTTCTCCTTATTTCTCTAGAATATATTTGTGGATGGCCTCAGCCACTCCAGATTCCTCATTAGTTTTTGTCGTTACTGCCTTGGCAACAGCCTTGACCTTGGGAACAGCATTCGCCATAGCCACACCAAGACTAGCCCACTCCAGCATTGTCAAGTCGTTTTCCTCGTCTCCCATAGCCATGACCTGACTTTTATCCAGAGCAAGGTAATCAGTCAAGAGTCTCAAACCTACAGCCTTATGAACACCTTTAGGCATGACCTCTAGGATAATTTCACGAGACTTAAAGACCTCAAACGCTTGGTATAAATGGTCAGGTATTTTTTGAATTTGAGCATCCAAAAACGCTTCCTCACAGACCGTAACTACCTTATTATAGACGATATTTTCAGGAATGTCATCAATACTCTCCACATCAACGAAGGTCAGGGTAGGATTAGCCTGACGATAGAGAGAATGATTGCCTTTACTTGGCACACCATAGACAATGCCATCACTGATAACATCCATAGGAAGCCCTAGAGGTTCGAAGACAGCATAAATCTGCTTTAAATCTTCTCGACTCATCTCTTTCTTTATGAGGATATCCCCATTATTACGCTGAACCAAGCCACCATTGAAGGTCACACTATAGTGCTTATCATCCAACAAGCCCAAATCTTCCAAGATATGAGTAATAGCTGGCAGAGGGCGACCAGTCGTAATGACCACATGAACCCCCTTAGCTTCTGCCGCTTTCAGAGCAGCTCTATTTTCAGCTGTTACTTGCTTATCCTTAGTGAAGAGTGTCCCATCTAGGTCCAAGGCCAATAATTTAATCTCAGACATCTGAGTCCACCAATCCTTCCATGTAGTCAAAGACTGCACCGTCTTTATGGTGACCAATCACTTCGTCAGCTACTGCCTTAATCTCATCGCGGGCATTTTCCGTAGCAACCGCATGCCCAGCAAAGGTCAGCATCTCCATATCATTGAGATTATCACCAAAGGCTACAACATCTGAAGCTTGACGCCCCAACTCTTGACAAAGATGGTAAAGACCAAAGCCCTTATCCACACCTTTAAGGATAATATCCATAGAATCAAAGCCAGTTGTCACAGCTGTCATATCCTCAAAAATCGTGTTGAGGTAGTCACCACGTTCCATAATGGTATCCCCTTGGAACTTAGCAGTTACCTTGAAAATATCATCTGTAACCGCTTCAAGGTCCGTTGTCATAACATTTTCATAGTAGCGTTCCATGGCCTTAAGATAGGCTGGATCTGCATCGTTTGGAGCATAGGCACCACGACGTCCCGACAAGAGAATTCCCTCGCAAGTTGGCAAGGCTAAAGTCGTATCTGCAATTTCCAAATAATCTTTAGGTTCTAGCTTGGACTCAAACAGGACTTCACCCTTGTACTGAACCAAGGCCCCATTCTCCGCAATAATAGCTATGCGGTCCACAAAACCATCAAAAAGCTCCTCCAAGGCCAAGAGAGCTCGGCCAGAAGCTACGGTAAAAACGTAATCTTTAGCTTCACAAGCATCCAAAAGGTTATCCAAACGTGCTTTGTCATAGGCACCAAGATGGTCTAGAAAGGTACCATCCATATCTGTTGCTAAAATTTTCAAAATAATCTCCCTTCAGGTCGAATATACTTGCCCCTATTGTACCAAAAATAGGAATATAAGTTTGGGAAAAGCCAGAGAAATTAGAGAAAATATGGAATTTTACTTGCAAATTCAGTATTTTAGTTGTATCATTATGGTAGTACAAAAATAATACTATTATACTTTTAGAAAGGAGTCTCTTATGGCTTGGACATTTGATGAAAAATCGCCAATCTATCTCCAAATCGCCTATCGCGTCAAACTGAAGATAGCTTCCAAGGAATTGAGTATGGGACAACAACTCCTACCTGTTAGGGAATTTGCTCAGGAAGCCGGGGTCAATCCCAACACCGTACAAAGAGCCTTCCAAGAACTTGAAAAAGAGGGGCTGGTCTATTCTGCCCGTACCTCTGGTCGCTTTGTTACCGAAGATGAAAAACTAATTGATCAAAAACGACACGAGATTGCCCAAAGTCTCATGAAGAACTTTGTCTCTGAGATGACAGCCATTGGTTTTAGCTCACCTGAAATCAAATCTATCATCACTGACTACATCGAACAAACAGGAAAGGACTTGTAGACCGATGACTGATATTGTAACTCTAACAAATCTCACCAAGACCTATAATGGTATTCCAGCCCTTAGAGATGTGACCATGTCCATCCCTTCTGGTAAAATCATTGGTCTCTTAGGACCAAACGGTAGTGGTAAAACAACCCTAATCAAAATTTTGAACGGCCTCCTTCAACCAACTTCTGGTTTAGCAACTATTAATGGATTTCAGCCATCACCTATCACCAAAGCTCAAGTGGCATATCTACCTGATACAACTTATTTGGATGAAAGTAAGACTATCCAATACTACTTGGACTTCTTCCAAGATTTTTACGCTGACTTCCGCTATCCTCTTGCCTTGCAACTCTTGCAGGATTTAAAGCTCCAGCCTGATTTGCGCCTTAAGGACCTCTCAAAAGGTAACAAAGAAAAAGTTCAGTTGATTTTGGTTATGAGTCGTGAAGCTAAACTCTATCTCCTCGATGAACCTATCGGTGGAGTCGATCCTGCGTCACGTGACTACATTCTTAAAACCATCATCAACCAATACTCTGAAGATGCTTCTGTTATCATTTCAACCCATTTGATTGCAGATATTGAATCCGTCCTAGATGAAGTTGTCTTCTTAAAATACGGTCAGATTGAACTTCAGGGTGATGCTGATAATATCCGTCAAGCCCATGGCAAATCTATCGACAAACTCTTTAGAGAGATGTTCCACAACTAGGAGGTATGAGCATGTTTTGGAAATTAGTTAAATATGAATTACAATCGGTCCGTAAATGGTATCTTGGCATCTATGGTATTGCCATCCTACTCTCTATCCCCTTGGGTTTAATGCTTCGAAAATCTATTTTTGTAACTGAACAGAGCCACCAAGAACCTAGTCTACTCTTCTTTGCTTTCTTCACACTGATGGTTTTTGCTACCATTATCGTATGGGGAACTATTTATATAGCAACAATAGTTCTCATTGTCAGACGCTTTGCAAAGACTGTCTTTGGGAGAGAAGGTTATCTAACCAATACGCTCCCAGTTTCTGCTCACCAATTAATCTTGTCTAAACTCTTGGTAGCCTTTATTTTAGATATCATTTCATCACTCGTTATACTCCTTTCGATTGGAATTATAGCTGCTTTCTGCCTTGATATGAAAGATATCCTCCTAGCTACCAGCTACTTTGGCCAGATCCTAAAAGAAATAGGCGCTTTCTACCTCTTCATCCCTTCTACAATTTTAGGAACAATTAGCGGTATCCTTTTCTATTACCTCTGTATTAGTATCGGAAACCTCTTCAATACTAACAAAGTTCTTATGGGATTTGTCGCCTATTTCGCCATTCAGGCTATCCTATTCTTTATTGGTTTCTTCTTTGGACTCGGTGCAGCCTTGACCGGAAATGCAACAAATACTGCAATTAATAACTCGTCATATATATTTAGTCTAGCTCAGTCTCTCATTCTCATCGCAGCAAGTTACTTTGGTACCTACTATATCATGACCAAACGCTTAAATTTAGACTAAAGAAAAACCGTGTTCCTTTTGGAACACGATTTTTTTTTTGCATTGAAAAGACTTATTTACTTTGTTCTTTACGATAAGTCTCGATTTCGGCTTTGTTACCCCAAACGAAGTGTCCTGGACGTAGTTCAACCATTTCTGGTTTATCAACAGAATAGTCATGTTGGTTTGGATCATAAACCTTCAAGACTTTCTTACGTTCCAAGATCGGGTCTGGAATAGGAACAGCAGACAAGAGTGACTTGGTGTAAGGGTGGATAGGATTGTTGTAGAGTTCTTCTGTCTCAGCAACTTCCACGATTGTCCCCTTGTAAATAACAGCGATACGGTCAGAAATGAAACGGACCACTGACAAGTCGTGAGCGATAAAGAGGTAGGTCAATCCCAACTCTTTTTGGAATTTCTTAAGCAAGTTCAAAACTTGGGCACGAACTGACACGTCAAGGGCTGAGATTGGTTCGTCAGCGATGACCAAGTCAGGTTGCATAACCAAGGAACGCGCAATTCCAATACGTTGACGTTGTCCCCCAGAAAATTCGTGAGGGTAACGTGTCAAGTGCTCCTCAAGAAGTCCCACTTCTTTGATGATTTCCTTGATTTTAGCTTTACGATCTTCCTCATCCTTATAGAGATGGAAGTTATGCAAGCCCTCAGACAAGATATAATCAACTGTTGCACGTTCATTCAAACTAGCCGCAGGGTCTTGGAAAATCATCTGAATACGACGGATAAGGTCGTTTTTCTCAGAGTGAGATAAGTGCCCATTGATTTTCTTACCGTCAAAAATAATCTCACCATTACTTGTATCATTCAGACCAATAATGGCACGACCGATAGTAGTTTTACCACTACCAGACTCACCAACGAGGGAAAAGGTTTCACCCTTGTTGATGAAAAAATTAGCATTGTGGACAGCAACGAATTTCTTGCTTCCTTCACCGAAGGAAATCTCCACATCTTTTACTTCAACTAACTTCTCAGGCATTGCCTTCCTCCTCATCTCCTAAATGTGCAAATCCCATATTAGTACGGATTTTTTCATGTAGATTTTGGATAACCTCAGGTTTTTCAACTTTTGGTGCATCCTCATGTAAGAGCCAGGTCTTAGCCCAGTGAGTATCTGAAACTTGGAATTGTGGTGCTTTTTCCTCGAAGTCAATTTGCATGCATAGTCTGAACGCAAGGCAAAGGCATCTCCAACAACTGGTGTATAAAGTGATGGTGGTGTCCCTGGAATAGAGAAAAGCTCACCCTTATCGTCAGCCAACTGTGGCAAGCTTGAAAGCAAGCTCCAAGTGTATGGGTGACAAGGCTCATAGAAAATTTCCTCAACAGTTGCGTATTCAATGATTTCACCAGCATACATAACAGCAACCTTATCAGCGATACTTGCTACCACACCAAGGTCATGGGTAATGAAAATCACTGAGAAACCGTACTCCTCTTTGAGTGATTTCAAGAGGTCGATGATTTGAGCTTGAATGGTCACATCAAGGGCAGTTGTTGGCTCGTCACAGATAAGGACATCAGGACGACAAGCCAAGGCAATGGCAATGACGATACGTTGACGCATCCCACCAGAGTATTGGAAAGGATATTCGTTGAAACGTTTTTCAGCATCAGGAATACCAACCTTGTCCATGTAATCAATGGCCATTTTTTTAGCTTCTTTAGCTGATTTTCCTTGGTGTTTGACAATGACTTCAACAATTTGGCTACCGATAGTCTTAATTGGGTCAAGACTGGTCATAGGATCTTGGAAGATAGTCGCGATCTTAGCTCCACGAATAGGTGCCCAATCTTGGTGACTCTTAAGTTTGGTCAAATCTTGGCCACGATAATCAATAGAACCGCTAGCTACACGACCATTTTCTTCAAGCATCCCTGTGAAAGTCTTAGTCAAAACTGATTTACCTGAACCAGACTCACCAACCAAGGCTAAAACTTCACCTTCAACCAGATCAAGGGAAACTCCTCGAATGGCTGTCAAAACACGGTCACGAACGTCAAATTCCACGACGATATCGCGAGCCGATAATATTACATTTTTATTTTCTGTCATATTGGACTCCTATCTATGCGTACGTGGGTCACTGGCATCCGCCAAGTTTTGACCGACAATAAAGAGAGAGAGGGAAACGAGGATCAAGGTAGTCAATGGAATCCAGAAGAGATAAGCATTGACTGTAACGTTCTGTGCATAGTCTGAAATCAAACGACCAAGACTAGGCGTTGTAACAGGAAGCCCCAAACCAAAGTAAGAAAGGAAGGCTTCGTAAGAGATAAATCCTGGCAAGAGCTGACTAGCCATAGTCACGATAACTGATACAAGTTGTGGCATGATATTTTTAACCACAATCTTAGGAGTTGGTGTTCCCAAAGTACGAGAAGCCAAGTTGTACTCCAAATCACGGTAACGCATGATTTGAATACGGATAGTATAAGCAATACCAATCCAACCTGTGACAGTCATGGCAAAAATCATGTTCCAGAAACCTGCACCCAATGAGTAAGTCAAGACGATAACGACAAGGAGGGCAGGAATGTTTGAGATGATGTTGTAGATTTCCATCATAATCATATCAAAGGTCTTAGAAATCCCCCAAACAGCACCAACGACTAAACCAATAACAACGTTAATGAAGGTAGCGATAACAGCAATAAGGATAGAATTACGAGCTCCAAACCAAACACTGTCAAAGAGAGACTTACCATTACTGTCCGTACCGAACCAGTATTGAGCATTTGGATGCACATAACGTACACTAAAGTCATTAACCTTAGACACGTCATTAAAGTCAAATTTTGAAAACATTGGGTAGATAAAGCTCATCAAAATGATAGCAATCAAGATTCCCAACATGACAGTTGTTGACTTTTTCTTGAAGAACTGACGCATCACCGATTTCCAGTATGAATAGGCCGGCGCATCAATTGTTTCAGAGGCAAAATCATCGCGCTTTACAAATTGGAACTTACTTTTATCAATTGAAGCCATTATTTACCTCCTTTAGATGTCAATTTGATACGTGGGTCAATCATAGTCATAAGGATATCACCCACAAGCAATGAGAAGATGGTGAGGGCTGTGAAAATAAATACAAGACCCACAACCATAGCGTTATTTGAAGCACGGACAGAGTCAATCAACATTTTACCCATACCAGGGTAGGCAAAGATTGTTTCTGTCAAGGTTGCCCCTGTGATAACACTAACGATAGATGCTGGGATCCCTGAAACCAAGGAAACCATAGCATTTTTGAAAATGTGTTTATTCGAAATTTCTTGTTCTGACAACCCTTTGGCACGTGCAAAACGAACGAAGTCTTGTGATTGCAAGTCAATCATATAACGACGAATCCAAATAGCAAGACCTGGTGTTGACAAGAGACCGAGAATAACAGATGGCAAGACGTATGAACGCCAGTCACCTGCACCCAAGATAGGGAAGGAGTCTGGAAGACCAATCTCAGAACCAATCAAACGGATGATATAAACCAAGGCGATGGTTGGTAGTGAAAGCAAGAAAGTCAAGACACCTGTTGATACACTATCAAAGAGTGTGTTTTTAAAGCGTGCCATGTATGATCCCAATGGAATTGCCAAAGCATAAGACAAGACCAAACCAATCAAACCTGCAATGGCAGAACTTGTCACCATTGATGGGTATTGGTAGCGACTCTTGGTTGCTGTGTATGGGTCATTTCCATAGTAAGAACGATCTCTCGCATCAGCCTGACTTGGTGATTTATAAGTACGAGAGTAGATATCTACTGAAGATATCTTCTTACCAGTAGGGAAGTTGACCTCAGAGCTTTGTGTTTGCCCTTGGCCTTGCGTAATAACATCAAGAACACCTTGCTCAGCATAAGTTGGGTAAGAGGTACCAAGGTTCATCTTCACAAAGTTTTGGTGAACAAATGGGAACTGACCGTTAAAGTAAAGCAAATATTTATGCTTAGTTCCTGAACCGACAACTGACCAACCGATAGCTGGATCATTTTCAATACGGATGTAACGCTTCAAGTTTGGATTTGTTTAATCTTTAACCCATCCAGTATTGTCAAATTCAAAGAGGTGCGTATAGAAGCCAAACACACGTTCAAGCACTGGAACATCACGTGTTGCATAGAATTGTTTACTTTGCTTGAATTGATGCAAACGCCAGCCATGTCCTAAACTATCCACATATTTTTGGTAAATAGCTTTATTTTCTTTTGTTGGCTTAGTGGTTACTGACTTATCAAGGGAGCTAGCTTTCTCCTGCAACTCCTTGGTGTCATAGTAATCAATGTAACCCATACGTTCATAGATTGTATTTTCATAGTTAGCCTTAGAATCAGCTGTCTTAGCAATCTTGTTGTAGTTTGGGTCCTGTCTGAAAATCAGACGCCTCGGCACCATGGTATAGATAATCGTGTAGGTCAAGGCCGTCACGACAAATATTGACAATAGAGAACGGAGGGTTCTCAATAAAATGTATTTTTTCATGTCTCTTCCTTTAATTCCAAAAGAACTTTCCCAATCTAATGAGAAAGTTCCATCGTCCTTTTATTTAACGTGTTTCTCAAGATCTTTTTGAGCTTTTTCGTTGGACTTAGACTTTTCTTTAAGCCAGCTTTCACGGGCTTTATCATAGTTTTTCTTAGTGACAACATCTTTTTGAGGTTCGAGGTACTTGAAGTATCTGTCAGAACCTTTAGGTCCTACTTGAGAGTAGGCTCCTGAGAATGGTGTCAAACGAGCTACCATTGGAGCTGCACCCTTGTTAACCATAAGTGGCATGAAGAGTGAGCTATCTTCCAACCAAGCTTGTGCCTCTGCATAACGTTCATAACGTACGTTGAGGTCGCTTGTTTCTTTAGCTGCATTGTCAACCAAAGCATCAAAGTCTTTAAGACCTACTTGAGCTGCTGCTGCATTGTTAGGATCGTCAAATCCCATGTAAGTTTTTGTGTTCTCACTAGCTGTTGTCTTGAAGATATCAAGGAATGTTGATGGGTCTTCGTAGTCAGGCGCCCAAGCAACTGAAATATTGATATCCCAGTCTTCTGCTGCTGCGTTAGCTGCATACAAAGTACTGTTAAGAAGATCATCTTGAGACATTTGATGAACGTCTACAACAACATTTTCTTTACCAAGTGTCTTTTCAACAGATTGTTTCAAAGATTGTGCACGTGCTACAGTTGGTTTTGCAGCTTGGTCAACTGGAAGGTCCAAGTGAACTGGGAATTGAACACCTTGTGCTTGGAGAGCTTCCTTAGCTTTATTAAATTCAGTCTTAGCCTTATCAGCGTTGAAGAGACCATCTTGACTGTCTTTAAGGTTAACACCTGACCACTCGTCACCATATGAAGGCATCTTTTCAGTTACCAAATCACCGAATGACTTGTCACCAGCATAAACAAAATCAGGTTTCACAAGAAGGTTACGAACAGCAAGTGCTGCACCTTTTTCACCATTAAGTTGTGCTGAATAAGCTGTACGGTCAATAGCAAAGTTAACTGATTGACGGAAGTCCTTGTTAAGAAGAGCTTTCTTAGTTGAATCTTTTTCAGCATCAGTCTTCTTAGATGTATGGTTGTAAGACTGACGGTCAATATTAACACCAACCCCACCAATATCTGCAGATGGTTGTGTATAGAAGATATTATCTTTATATTGTTTTTCTACTGAATTAAAGTTTGAGCTTGTTGGATATAGACGTGCTTGGCTATAAGCGCCATCAGTGAAATTACGAACAAGCGATTCTTGGTCTGAAGCATCATAGAAAGAAAGTTTAATGCCATCGAAGTGGACATTTTTCTTATCCCAGTAGTTTTCATTTTTAGCCAACTCAATAGATGATTTAGCTGTCAATGACTTAAGGATGTAAGGACCATTATAAAGGATAGATGATGGATCTGTTGATTTACCAAAGCTATCCCCTTTTGACTTAAGGAACTCTTCATTTACAGGCCAGAAGAGAGAATAAGTCATCTTAGAATTCCAGTAAGGTTCTGGTTGTTTAAGTGTGTACTGAAGAGTGTAATCATCAAGAGCTTTAACGCCAACTTTAGAGAAGTCTTTATCAGTACCATTGAAATAATCAGCAAGACCTACTACAGAATCTTTTGCCAAGTAAATTGACTCAGTCTTTTTATCAGCAGCATGCTTAAGACCTGTTACGAAGTCTTTAGCTGTTACTTCCGCATACTCTTCACCGTCTGAAGTATACCATTTAACTCCCTTACGAAGTTTGTATGTATAAGTTAAACCATCAGCTGAAACAGTCCAGTCCTTGGCAATAGAAGGTACCAAGTTACCAT
>OKQK01000138.1_pt1 | contig 24601 bp, 30 predicted proteins | sample 1609911 | NCBI WGS metagenome assembly OKQK01 (sample SAMN04436595, study PRJEB24849) | human gut metagenome | biome: human gut; feature: NICU; material: stool | host: Homo sapiens | place: USA: Saint Louis, MO | collected 2009-11-17 | reverse complement strand
TGCTGGCCGGCGCCGGTTTCTCGCTGGTGTTCCCGGCGCTGGGCGTCGAGGCGGTGAAACAGGTGCCGCCGCAGAATCAGGGCACGGCGCTCGGCACCTATTCGGCGTTCCTCGACCTGGCGCTGGGCATCACCGGCCCGCTGGCCGGGCTGCTGATTGGGCAAGCGGGCGTGCCGTCGATCTATCTGGCGGCGGCGCTGCTGGTGGCGCTTGGCGTGTTGCTCACTCTGCGCCTGCTGCAGCGCAGCCGGGCCTAATTCAGGAATAGTCCGAAACCCGGATTCCTCCCCAGAAAATCATTGTTTCGGTGAATGATTACGGTAAGGTCGCTCAGCGGTCCAGAATGAGAGGAGGAATCGATGTATTTACGGCCGGATGAAGTGGCTAAAGTGTTGGAGAATACCGGCTTTGAGCGTGATTATGTCACCGATCAGGCCTATGGCTACCGCAAGGGTGCACACTACGTGTATGTGAATCGCGAAGCGCGGATGGGCAGAACCGCGTTGGTGATCCACCCGGCGTTGAAAGAGAGAAGCGTGCATTTCGCCACGCCAACCTCCCCGGTGCGCACCAGCGAGCAGTATCTGGAGTTTCCCCTGGATTTAAGCGGCGACGCCCCGAACCTGCGTTACGGCATCGCACACGGCTTCAGCTCGCGCGAAGCGCTGTCGCGCTACCTCTTCAGCATGTTCCTGTAATCGGTCCCCCGCTTCGGGGGACGCGATCAGCCGTGGGCCAACGCTTCGCGGTTGAAACGCTCGTTGTAGGCGCGACGGAACTGCGCCAGTTCAAACGCATCGATATCCAGTTCGGCGAAGTAAAACAGCGCCGCTTCGGTGTGCTCGGCGTGCAGCTCCGGCGACAGCCCGGCGCGCAGTAGCACGTCGCGCCACAGGGCAATCTGTTCGTCGTCCGCCTGTTTGATGAACGTCAGGTAGATGAACAGCAGATAAGCCGCCTGGTGCATCTCTTCGGTGTAGCCGTTGTTCAGCATGCGGATAAAGGTCTGGCTTTGGCGGCCGCCCATTTCCTGGATCATCGATTCGATCAGCATCGGTTTGACCCTCAGCAGATGGGCCAGCGAATCGATGGCTTTGCGGGTGTCGGACGTCAGGATGCGGTAACCGATAATGAATACGACGATCAGGGCGGCGAGGATGATCCAGGTCATTTAGGCTTTATTACACTCTCAATACGCCAGAAGAGGGGCGGGAGGCGCTGTGCGACAGCGCCCGCTATCAATGCTGTTCGCCGCTGAAATTACCGACCGCGCTCTGTTGGCGCAGGTGGTGATTGAAGGTGGCCGCGTCTTTGGCCAGCGCGTCCAGATGAGCGCCGAGCATTTTGATCTGCTTCACCAGCGCATGCTGTTCCGGTACCGAACTGGCGGTGCTCAGCTTGCGCGCCAGTTGTTCATTCTGCGCCCGCAGTGCGGCTTCGCGCTGTTTGGCTTCTTCCAGCAGTTGCTGCAGCGCCTGGTAGCTCTGCTGCCATTCGCGGTGTTGCCGTTCGAAGCTGCTCTGCAACTCATTCATCGCATTTTGAAACTGGATTTCCAGCTCGCGCATTGTCATGGGCTCGATCCTTTGCGGCACTCAATGATGGCTTAGCAGTATAGCGAAAACTGTTCGCAAGCTCACCCGTTGACGACAAATGAGACAAATGCCGCTGACAATTCCCGGCTTGCAACCGTGGCAAGGCGTCTTACAATCGACCCCATTCCCGGCCGTAAAGGCTGCCGTTCAAGAGAGGTGGAAGATGAGCGAGCAGGAAAAAGACTTTTTTGAACAGGCGATGGCGGACGTGGTGCCGCTGGTGAGCGGGCGGCAGACGCTGTACCTCAAGCCGCAGGAGGCGGTGGACAAAAGCGCGCGGCGCGAAGCGCAGCGGCTGCTGCAGGAAAACTTCCTCAGCACCGATTTTCTCGAGGTGATCCCCTGCGAACAGCCGCTGGAGTTCAAAGGGGAAGGCATTCAACAGGGCGTGCTGGACAAGCTGCGCAACGGGCGTTATCCGCCGCAGGCGTCGCTGAACCTGCTGCGTCAGTCGGTCGAAGCCAGCCGGCAGGCGCTGTTTCGCTTTATCGTGCAGGCGGAGGCGCAAAACCTGCGTTCGCTGCTGATCGTGCACGGCCGCGGGCGGCAGAACGAAAGCCATCCGAATATCGTGCGCAGTTACGTCGCCAAATGGCTGGCGCAGTTTGAACAGGTACAGGCGTTTTGCCGCGCCTTACCGCGCGACGGCGGCGAGGGCGCCTGCTATGTCACGCTGCGTAAATCGGCGCAGGCCAAGGCGGAAAACTTTGAGCGCCACGCCAAGCGCAGCCGTTGAAGGGATAGCCGAAATAAAATGGCCGGCGAATATCGCCGGCCATCGATGAATTATTTATTAAATATTTTATAGTCCAGCGAATAACGGCCGGCGCCGGTTACCGCCAGCAACAGCAAGCCGCCAATGATGCTGATGTTTTTAAAGAAGTTGATTTCATTGCCCATCATTTCCATGCCGGTCATTTTCCAGAACGGATGGCCGATAAACGCGGTGCCCAACACATACAGGGCGAAAATGACCGCGATAGGGCGAGTAAACAGACCGAGAATAAGCGCGATGCCGAAAATAAACTCCACCACTACGGCAACGATCGCCGCTAAATAAGGCATCGGCGTGCCGTAGCCTTCCATCGCCGTGACGGTCGCACCGAAGTTGACCAGTTTCATCCAGCCGAAAATGATAAACAGAACCATCAGTAATATGCGGGACAGCAGAATTACGCCGTCTTTTGAGCTATCACCCATTTCGAACTCCTTAGCCACTGTCGGAATGATGTTGTCTTACTGAATAAAGATTAGAACAATTTACGTTTTTTTCTAGCGGCGGCGGGCGGTTGCGCCACTTTTTTCGGTGAGCGAGACGCGTGGTGAAGCCGGTGGCATTGCCTATACTTGAGCCTGGAGCAAAAACAATAAAACAGGCAATGTGAGGCCAAAATGGACGAGGAATTGACCGCCGCCGGTTACCGCCGTTATTCCGGCGACAAGATTGACGTTTATTTTAACAGCGCGATATGCCGCCATTCCGCCAACTGCGTGCGTGGCAACGCGGCTATTTTTACCCTGAACCGCCGCCCGTGGATTATGCCGGACAATGCTGACGCGGCGGAGGTGAAACGCGTTATCGACACCTGCCCCAGCGGCGCACTGAAATATAGGGAGAAATAATATGGAACATAAAATACTGGCAGACGACAAGCGTTTTTATATCAATGACGAGCAGGGCAAGCTGATCGCCGAGATCTCTTTCGTGCCGAGCGGCGACAAGCTGACCATTATCGATCACACCTGGGTGGATGAGTCATTGAAGGGGCAGGGCGTCGGCAAAAAGCTGGTGGCGCTGGTGGTGGAGAAGATGCGCGCGGAGCAGCGTAAAATCATTCCGCTCTGCCCGTTCGCCAAGCATGAGTTTGATACCACGCCGGCCTATCAGGACATTCGCGCCTGAAGCGATAACGGGGCGCGGTGCGCCCCGGTTATTCAGCAGACGCCGAAATCGCCGTCTTCGTGGTACAGCGCCACATCGCTGGCCTGCACCTCCGTGCGCTGCTCTTTGCCCAGTTCATTCCAGCTGCAAACCAGGGTTTCACCGTCGATCGCCACCACGGTCATCTTTGGGCCGCCGGTGGTGCGTTGAACAAAATCACCGATATTGAATGCCATGCGTTCCTCCACAACAGATTAAACCTCACCTATTGATAACACAGAATGGCGCTGCCGTTGGCACGAGTTTCGTTATGTATTATTTTATATAGCGATTATCACCAAGGAGAGCAGAATAACATGCCGGGATTATTGATGTTTTATGTGGGCGGTACGGCGCCGGGCGCCAATATTGAGCTGCACGACGTGCAGTTCGCGGCGGCGGATCGGCCGGAAGAGGCGTATCCGCTGCTGCGTGAAAAGTGGTTCGGCGATAAGCGCAAGGTGCATGTCGACGGCTATGCGCGCATCGACTGGGCGGACGGTTACGACGTGAGCCTGGAGCCTGCGCCGTTCGCCGGTGAAGAGAAGCTGTTTTTCGTCAACGTGGGCGGCTACCGCAGCGATGAGCTGGCGGAATTGCACCAGTTCGGCCTGTTTGTGGCGCGTTCCGCCGACGAGGCGAAGGACAAAGCCAAACGGGTGCTGCTGACGGACAGCGCGCAGCAGCACAAGGATGACCTGGCCGAGGTGGACGACTGCCTGCTGCTGCAGGCGCTGCAGGGCTACTACGTGCATCTGCGGGCCAACCCGCACGGCAAACCGGCCCGGCCGCTGTGGCAGGGGTATCTGCCGATCGGCGAACCCGCGTTATAACGCCGCCAGCGCCTGCAGCTGTTGCCGCAACCAGCGGCAGGCCTCCGGCCGGCCGTTCTTGCGGTGCAGGTAGATTTTAATCTGATACGGCGGCACCGGAAACGGCAGGGGGTGGATATCCAGCGCCGCCGCCTGCCGCAATTTTTGCGCGGCGTAGCGCGGCATGCTCATCACCAGTTCGCTGTCGGTGACGATGAACGGCGCTCCCAGCAGCGAAGGCGTGCGGATGGCGATATCGCGCTGCAGCCCCAGCTTATCGAGCTGGTAGTCAATGACGCCGCGCTGTTCGTTCCACGGCGTCACCACCAGATGGCGCGCACGCAGATAGTTTTCCAGCGTCAGTTCGCCGTATTTTGCGCTGAAGGCGGGTGAACAGATCGCCACATACTCATCCTCCAGCCAGCTCACCTCGTCGATCTCCGGGTAGCTTTCGCCGTCGGTTTCGGTAAAGCCCAGCGCGAAATCGATGCGCCCCGCCAGCAGATCGTTCAATGCCACCTTGCGCTCGGAGTAGCGCAGCTGGAACGACAGCCCCGGCGCCAGGCGCTGCATCTGCTCCATCAGCGCGGGAAACACCGCGAAGGCGGTGTAATCGGTAATGGCGAAGGTGAAGCTCTCCCGGCTTTCGGCGGGGACGAAGCGCGGGCGCGGATGCAGCCCTTTGGCCAGCAGCGCCAGACTTTCGCTGACGGTCGGGGCCAGGCTGTCGGCATACACCGTCGGGTGCATGTCGTTGCCGACCCGATAGAACAGCTCGTCCGCCAGCGCCTTGCGCAGCCGGATCAGCGCGTGGCTCAGCGCCGACGCGCTGAGGGCCAGCTCCGCCGCGGCGCGCGTCACCGATCGCAGCCGATAGACCGCTTCGAACACCAGCAGCAGGTTGAGATCGAGACGCTTCAAATCCAGATGCATGATATTCATTACCTGTTGATGAAAATGCAGTTCATACAGTATTTGAGGCGCGATATGCTGGCAAGCACAGTCATTAACACACTCAGGATTTGCCATGACCATCGAGATTTACCCGGCGCAAAAAAGCGACGCCAAACTGATTCTGGATATGATTATCGAGCTGGCAGTGTACGAAAAGGCGCGCGAGCAGGTGCTGGCCAGCGTGGAAGATATCGAACGCAGCCTGTTTGGGCCGGGCGCCTGTTCCGAAGCGCTGATTTGTACGGTAAACGGCGAGCCGGCGGGTTATGCGGTGTTCTTTATGAGTTACTCCACCTGGCTGGGTAAAAACGGCATCTATCTGGAAGACCTGTACGTGGCGCCGAAGCATCGCGGCGCGGGCGCCGGTAAAAAGCTGCTGCGGCACATCGCCCAGCTGGCTTGCGAACGGCAGTGCGGCCGCCTGGAGTGGAGCGTGCTGGACTGGAACCAACCGGCCATCGATTTCTACCTCAGCATCGGCGCGCAGCCGCAGGGCGAGTGGGTGCGCTATCGTATGGAAGGCGAGGCGCTGACGCACTTCGCGGCGCACGGGGCGGCGCTGCCGGCATAATAGCCGTTGGGGGGAGGTGGCCTCCCCAACTGTGGTGATGTGAACGGTTTACTGCGGATCAATCAGGCGGGTTTGCGGGCGGCGAGAATGAAGATCATCGGGCGTTCCTGCTCTTCGTCCTGCGCCGGATTAGCGGCGATTTGCTGCGCGCTGGGGCCCCATTCGTTCAAATGCTGGATGATAAAGCCTTGCTGCGCCAGCGGGTTGATATAGCTGCCGAGCGTGCGGTGCTGCTTGATGACGCCTTCCGCCAGCCAGTTGGAAACGCGCTGCCCTTCCCGCTGGTAGCCGTTCACCGGCCAGGATTTCTGCCCGTTGCCGTCGGTCAGCCAGCCCTGCTGCGCCGGGGCGGTGTAGATCGGGTGCTCGGCGGTGAAGATGAACTGCCCGCCGGGTTTCAGCGCGGCGTAAACCGTGGCGAACAGGGCGGCCAGATCCTCGAGGTAGTGCAGCGTCAGCGAGCTGTAGACCAGATCGTAACTTTCCGGCGGCAGCTGCAGCTGCGCTAAATCCTGCCGACGGTACTCGATGCCCGCGTCGGCGGTCATCTCCCGCGCCTTGGCCAGCATTTTTTCCGAGACGTCCAGCCCCAGCACGTCGGCGGCGCCCTGTTCGCGCGCGCTGCGGCAAAACCAGCCGTAGCCGCAGCCGAGATCGACCACGCTTTTGCCCTGCAAATCCGGCAGGATGCGGCGGATGGCGGGCCATTCCGGCGCGCCGTCCAGGCCGTGCTGCGAGCGGCTGAGCTGCGCATAGCCGTCGAAAAAGGCCTGATTGTCATAGATGTTTTGCGTCATGATGACTCCTTGGGGTGAATGACGGCGGCGGAATGCCGCTGCCATACCGTGTATATTGCTGCATAATTCTACGCTGACAACATGAATAACGGGAATGACGATGGACATGATTTCGGTGCGGCAAGCGCCCGAGCTGGCGCCGCGCGCCATTGCGTATTTTCAGCGGCACTGGGCCACGGCAGAAACGCTGATGATGTATGAAGACGCCATCAACCGCAGCCTCGGCGCCGCCAACCCGCTGCCCCAGTGGTACCTGCTGATGGAAAATGACCAGATCCTCGGCTGCGCGGGGCTCATCACCAACGACTTTATCAGCCGTGGGGAGTTGTATCCCTGGCTGTGCGCGCTCTACGTAGAGGAAGCGCAGCGCGGCCGTGGCTACGGCGCCAAACTGATTGAGCATGTGGCGGCGGAAACCCGCCGGTTGGGCTTCCCGCAGCTGCACCTGTGCACCGATCTGGAAGGCTACTACGAGCGCAGCGGCTTCGTTTATAACGGGCTCGGGTATCACCCGTGGGGCGAATCCTCGCGGGTCTATTCGCGAGTGCTGTGATCGCCGCCGCCGAGGACGATTAAGACAAATCTGACTTTTCTTTCACCTCATCGCGCATCGCGGGTTACACTGGCCGCTTGTTCGCCACCGACCGGGTTAATTCGCCGCCGCGATGAGAGTACCACGCCAGCTACAGCAACGCTTTACCGCCTGCATCGCCATTATGGCGGTGCTGTTGCTGTTTGTGGCGCCGGTGGTGTCGAAATCGCTGATGCACCACCCGATGATGGGCGGCATGGCGCAGACGGACGCCGCTATGCCGCACGACATGCACGCGATGGCGATGCCCGCCGCCGAGCATGCCGGCCACCACGGCATGGATCCTGCGGAGATGATTTTCTGCGGCTATTGCGAGCTGCTGATCCACGTGCCGCTGCTGCTGTGGACATTCGTCCCGCTGCTGTGGCTGATGGCGCGCATCGCGCGCCTGCCTTGCGCGCCGCGTATCGTTTCTCCGCCCATTCGGCGCCTGACTCTGCGGCCGAGCCCGCGCGGGCCGCCCGGCCAACCGTTTTTCCCTATTGCTTGATCATGGGTAACGCCGTTCGTATCGCTGCGGACGGTTTGCCTGCGCGCACAGTTTGAAAAACGAGAAAGGCCATGTCTTCAATAACCAAAACCCCACCTGCCGCATCGCCGCGTGGCGCGATGCTGAACCTGATCAGACGGCTGCATTTTTATATCGGCCTGCTGGTCGCTCCTTTTATTCTGGTCGCTGCATTGACCGGCACGCTGTATGTGCTGACGCCGCAGCTTGAAGAGGCGCTGTATCGCGATGCGCTTTTCACCGAACCGCACGGGCAGGCGAGATCGCTGGCTGACCAGATCGCCGCCGCCCGCCGCGCGGCGGGTGACGAGGCGCGCATTTACGCCGTGCGCCCGGCACCCGGCGCAATGGACACCACGCGCGTACAGTTCGCGGGCGCCGATCTGGGCGCTTCCGAGTCGCGCGCGCTGTTTGTCGATCCTTATACCCTGGCGATCAAGGGCGATATGACGGTGTACGGTACCTCCGGCGTGCTGCCGCTGCGCACCTGGCTGGACAAGTTGCACAGCAGCCTGCTGCTCGGCGATCTGGGGCGCAACTACAGCGAGCTGGCGGCCTCTTGGCTGTGGGTGGCCGCGCTGGGCGGCGTGGCGCTGTGGCTGGCGACGCGGCCGAAGCGCAAGCTGAAAAGGGCGAAAGGGGGCTTCGCCGCCAGCCGCCATTGGCATATCACGCTGGGCGTGGCGCTGCTGGTCGGGCTGCTGTTCTTCTCGGCTACCGGACTGACCTGGTCGCAGTGGGCCGGCGGCAACATCGACGCGCTGCGGGCCAACCTGGGCTGGCTGACGCCACAGGTCAACACCAGCCTGCAGGCCGATGCGCCGCAGACGCCGGCCGATCCGCACGCCGAGCACCGCGGGATGATGCCGGGCATGAAGATGGGGCCTGCCGCGCAGAGCAATGCGCTAAACGGCGACTGGGATCGGGCGCTGCACGCTGCGCGCGCCGCCGGGATCGACGCCGCCAAGGTCGAGCTGCGCCAGCCGAAAGGCGAGGGCAAAGCCTGGACGGTAACCGAAGTGGATCGCAGCTGGCCAACGCAGGTGGACGCTGTTGCTATCGCGCCGCAAAGCTTCGCCGTCATCGATCAGGTGCGGTTCGACACCTTCCCACTCATCGCCAAGCTGACTCGCTGGGGTATCGACGCCCACATGGGCATTCTGTTCGGCTTGCCGAATCAGCTGCTGCTGGCGGCGTTCGGCCTTGGGCTATGCCTGATGATTGCGCTGGGTTACCGCATGTGGTGGAGTCGCCGTCCGGCGGCGGGGGCGCAGCATCCGGTGCATACGCTGATTGCCGCCTGGCTGGCGCTTTCCCTGCCGGCGCGTGCCGTCACGCTGCTGGTTGCAGCGGCGCTGGGGTATTGCCTGCCGGTAATGGGCGTGAGCCTCGCGGCGTTGCTGCTGGTGGACGTGTGGCGCTGGCGCGGCCAACGGCAAAGCCACCGGGACGAAACGCCGGAAGCGGCCGCCCGCCGCGCCGAGGTGCGTAAGTTCCGCGCGGCGGTGGCGACCGTGGCGCTGGCGGTCGGCTGCGTGATGGGCCGAGCGATCCTTGGCGGCACCGTCGAGCAATTCCAACTGCCGATCGGCGCCTGGAGTGCCCAGATGGTGATCATGCAGAGCCTGATGGTGCTGCTGTATACGCTGGTGTTCACCCTGCTGCTTTCCATTCCGCTGTGGTATTTCTTCCTGGGAGAGAAAGAGGGGCGGTGAGGTAGCGTCCGGCATGCCTGCGGGCATGCCGGATATTTGGGAATGTGGCTTAAGCACGTATCAGCTCACCAAAGGGTAATCGCCACTGAAAGGAAGCGAACGATGACGTTTGAATAACGAAGGGACAAAGCGATAACCGCGAGGAAATTGCACAACAAAGAAACCTAATACCAGAAAATGTAAGCATACTCGTTTTATTTCCTCCTTAAAATATTTTATTTATTTAATATCATAGGGTGAATTCCCGCCGCGCTTTGCTTTTCAGTTGTAGTACGAGGCCTCAGATATTCCTGCTTCGCGGCAAACATTTTTGACGGTCCAATCTGCTTCGACGGAGTTCAGTACGAGGATGATCTGATGCTCAGTAAAATGGGCTTTGCGCATGATGATCTCTTTAAAGGACACATTCTATATGCCGAAAGATCTCTAAAATTGAATAATTCGATTTACTGGATGCTTACACTTGCACAGGAGCTTTGAAATTTTCACTTCAGCCACTTACACACCACACAATCTTTTTGTGCTCAGTATATGAGATAAATAGAAGAACGTATTAGCGGATCACCCAGGTCGCAGTGTATTAGCCAACGACGCGAACAGGTCAATGCTGATGTGAAATGCATTCTTAGTCGGGTTTAATAGACGGGAGAGTGATAAGTAGTATGTATAGTCATTTTTATTGATATGATGAAATCAGATGTTTCCATATTGGAATGTGATTCGTTTTTTATTTAAAAGTTATTATGCATGGAAAAGATAGCTTGAAAAATAGATGGTGTCCGCAATTAAGTTATGTCGTTCAATAAATAGGCTGTGATATTAATACACGGATTAAACCATCTTGATTTATACCTTAATTATATTGCCTAACTATGTTTCACTTGAGATAATACTATTGATATCAAGAAGCTTGAAAATCGACGGTAATTTTTCACACGGCCTAAAATATGGAGGTGTTTCTGTGAAGAAAAGAAAATATCTTACACAAAATGAAATAGATCGCTTGCTTGAGGCATCTCGTAAAGGAAGTTTCCCTAAGCGAGATGAGTGTTTTATTCAAATGTGTTTTATTCATGGTTTCAGGGTTAGTGAGCTCTGCCACTTAAAATTTTCGGATATCAATCTCATTGATAAAGTCGTGCACGTAAACAGGCTAAAAAGCGGCTTAAAAACAACGCATCCACTTTTGGCTTCAGAGATAAAGCTTCTAAAAGCTTGGCTAGAGGAAAGAGTAACATGGCGTGGCTGCGAATCACCTTGGATATTTCTCTCGCAAAAAGGCGGTCCTCTTTCTCGCCAACAAGTTTATAACATGATGAAGAAGTTCGGTTCCTTGGCAAGTATCGCCGTCTCTCTTAATCCACATATGTTGAGGCATTCATGCGGATATGCTTTGGCTAACAGGGGGACAGATACGCGGCTGATACAGGACTATTTGGGACATAGAAACATTCAACACACAGTGTTATATACCTCGAGCAATCATCGTCGGTTTGCAGAGGTTTGGCAAAAGGAATTGTAGAGGAATTAGTCAAAATGAACCAAATTGTAATTAGTTTCGTCTATAATTTGCGCCAAGTCAATTCTTCTTGGATTCTTTTTTTTAACAGAATATCCGCTTTTATTAGTTACCTAACTAGCCAACCGCAGCAGAAACATCTGAGAGTGCAAAATTCTTTGCAGTCGCAATCCATACTTTATCCATTCTTATATTATCCCATCAATCGCCTCTCCAGCTTGTTTGACTACAATGCATATTTATTTCGAAGCATTTAACTGTAATTATGCAAAAAACAATATTTAACTCCAAATGATACAATTTGGTTCATTTTGACTACTTTTTTTGTCTTTCCGTGTTCGATTTGGCGCGAGACAAACAGAAAAAATGCTCATTTGAATCAAGTTGTTATGCCAATTATTGGCCTTTTACCAAGACATGGAGTTTTGAACTTATGCGTAAGATCCGTCTTATCAACACCTTGATTGCCGCCTCTCTGATGACTGCTGGCCTGGCTCATGCAGCAACTACTACCGTTAACGGTGGTACCGTTCACTTTAAAGGTGAAGTAGTTAACGCTGCTTGCGCCGTTGATGCCGGTTCTGTAGACCAAACCGTCCAGCTGGGCCAGGTCAAAACTGCCACGCTGAGCGAGGCGGGTAAAACCAGCTCTGCTGTAGGCTTCAACATTCAGCTGAACGATTGCGATACCACCGTTGCTACCAAAGCGGCCATTGCATTCTCTGGTGTTGCTGTCAATGCTGAGAACCCAACTGCTCTGGCACTGGAAAGCTCCTCTGCGGGTGGTGCTACCAACGTGGGTGTGCAGGTGCTGGACAGTGCAGGCAAAGCGCTGGCATTCGACGGTGCAACCTTCAGTACTGCTGCCACTCTGACTGACGGTACCAACACTCTGCCATTCCAGGCGCGTTACATCGCCACCGGTGCTGCCACTCCTGGTACTGCCAACGCGAACGCCAACTTTAAAGTTCAGTACCAGTAATACCGGTCTGCAAGGATGCTTAATCAGGCCAGGACGGCCTGTTTTCAGCTATCGAAGAGGGAATAAGCGATGCTCAAAACCAGACTGGGACTCTGCCTGCTTTTCATTGCTCCTCTGTCTATCGCCGGCAACAAGTGGAACGTCACGCTTCCTGGAGGACAGATGCGCTTTCAGGGGGAGCTCATCGCTGAAGCCTGTACGGTTGAGGCGGGTGACAGGCAACTGGTTGTTCGCATGGGACAGGTTAGCAGTAACCGTTTCAAGGATGCAGGGGATGACGCCGATCCGGTGCCGTTCAGTTTGCATCTCCAGGATTGTAATCCCAATGTCAGCGATCGCGTCGGTATCGTCTTTCACGGCGTAGCCGATGGCAAAAACCCTGATGTTCTGTCGGTTGGCGAAGGCGAGGGAATTGCGTCTGGCGTCGGCATCGCCCTGTTCGATGAACAGGGGCAACTCATACCCATTAATTCAGAACCTCAGTCTTGGAAACCGCTGACTAAAGGAACGCGTATCTTGCAATTTGTTGCCAAATATCGGGCAACCGGCAATACGGTTATCGGTGGTGCTGCAAATGCCCAGGCTTGGTTCTCTTTGACATACCAATAAAACATTCGTTTTCGCGTATGAAACTTTTATCTCGGATGAGATAAGCGCGCGCAAAAGGTTAAAACGGCGGTTATCCGCCCAAGAGGTTAACGTGATTAAAATGAAAGCGACCGGAAACGTCATGGGTTCACTGCTGGCTTTGGCAGTCGTATTTTGTACTCCGCATGCTGAAGCGGGCGTGGCTCTTGGGGCAACACGCGTTATTTATCCGGCAGAACAGAAACAGGTCACTCTGGGTGTGAGCAACAATAATGACACCTTTCTTATTCAATCCTGGGTCGAGAACGATGATGGTCAAAAAGAAGGCCGGTTCGTTATTACTCCGCCGTTGTTCCTCATGCAGGGGAAAAAAGAAAATACGCTGCGTATTATTGATGCAACCAATAACGCCTTGCCTAAAGACCGCGAAAGTCTTTTCTGGGTCAACGTCAAAGCCATTCCCTCTCTGGACAAGGCAAAACAGAAAGAAAATACGCTTCAACTGGCGATAACGAGCCGAATCAAATTGTTGTATCGCCCACAAAATCTCAGTATGGCGCCTGATCAGGCCCCCGGAAAACTGACGTTTAAACGCGATGCGAACACACTGGTACTGAATAATCCAACACCCTATTTTCTGACCGTCACGGAATTGAATGCCGGCACACGTTCATTAGCCAATGTCATGGTCCCGCCTATGGGGGAGGCAACGGTGAAACTGCCGGGCGATGCCGGCAGTGCAATTACATATCGCACGATTAATGATTACGGTGCGCTCACGTCTGTGATGAAAGGCACCTTGCAGTAACGATCTGAGTCATTCACTAAAACAATGGATTCAATAACGCAGGTAACGCAGCACCGGCATTGATGACGGCGTGCGGTAGCGACAAGTCACCTGGTTTATGGAGCAGGCACGGATAACATGAAAAAATACCACATCCGGGAACGGGCGCTAAACAAAGCAATGCTTACGCCGCTGGCATTGCTCTTGGTGGCTTCGACATTTTCCGCGCGCGCAGACAACTACTTCAATCCCCGGTTCCTGGCTGACGACCCGGCATCGGTTGCCGATCTCTCCAGTTTCGAAAAGGGGCTTGATGCGCCGCCGGGTACCTATCGTGTCGACATTTACATGAACGAGGGTTACGTGACGACGCGAGACATCACCTTTGATAAAAGTGATGACGGTAGCAAGCTGGAACCGTGTCTCACTCGCTCTCAGCTGGCTTCACTTGGCGTCAATACCTTGACTATTCCAGATATTGCCGTAATGAAGAGCACGGCCTGCGTGCCTTTCACACGGCTTATTGCTGATGCTGCAAGCTCATTCGATGTCGGTCGCCAGCGTCTTTCCATCAGCATTCCTCAGGCTTTCATGGGAAATCAGGCGAGAGGGTACATAGCTCCCGAGCTTTGGGATAATGGTATTACGGCCGGTTTGCTCAATTACAACTATACCGGCAGTGAAGTGCGCAGTCACAATGGCGGCACCCGCAATTACGCCTATCTCAATCTGCAAACGGGTCTCAACCTGGGGGCATGGCGCCTGCGGGATAACTCAACCTGGAGTTACAGCAGCGGCACGGGATATAACGAAAATCGCTGGCAACATGTCAATACCTGGCTTGAACGTGACATTGTATCCTGGCGCAGCCGGCTGACGATGGGTGATGGCTATACTGCGGGTGATATCTTTGAAGGTATCAACTTCCGCGGCCTTCAGGTTGCCACAGACGATAATATGCTGCCCGACAGTCAACGCGGCTTTGCTCCTGTTATACATGGAATAGCACGTGGTACCGCACGCGTATCGGTCAAGCAGAACGGATATGAAATATATCAGACCACGGTACCCGCCGGCGCATTCACTATCGGTGATCTGTATGCGGCAGGAAACAGTGGCGATCTGCAGGTGACGGTGAAAGAGGCGGATGGCTCCGTTCAGGTCTTTACCGTTCCCTTCTCATCCGTCCCGATGTTGCAGCGTGAAGGACAGGTGAAGTACGCGGTGACTGCAGGGCAGTTCCGCAGTGGTAATGAACAACAAGACAAGCCGAAGTTTTTCCAGGGAACGGCGCTTTGGGGATTACCCGATGGCTGGACGGTCTATGGCGGCACACGTGCCTCAAACGACTATCGTGCCTTTAACCTCGGGGTGGGAAAAAACCTGGGCTACCTCGGGGCGGTATCTTCAGATATTACGCAGGCGAATGCCACCTTGCCTGACGGCAGCAAGCATCAGGGACAATCTCTGCGTTTTCTCTATAACAAATCGCTCAATGAGTTAGGGACCAATTTCCAACTGGTCGGATACCGTTATTCTACTCGGGGCTTCTATTCTCTGGCCGACACCGCGTGGCGACGCATGAGCGGTTACTCCGTGATTAGTGAAGACGGGATCGTGAATATCAAACCAAAGCTGACGGATTATTACAATCTGAACTACAGCAAGCGCGGTCGTTTGCAGGCGACGGTGACGCAACAGGTTGGACGGACATCGACGATATACCTGACTGGCAGTCATCAAAGCTACTGGAATACCAGCCGTTCAGATGAACAGCTGCAGATTGGTTATAACAGCACCATTCAGGATATCAGCTGGAGCCTGAGTTATAGTCTGTCCAAAAATGCCTGGTCCGACGATAAAGACCAACTGCTTGCTTTCAACATTAATATTCCGTTCAGCCACTGGATGCGCTCGGATACCCGGTCAGTATTCCGAAATGCCAATGCCAGTTACAACACGTCGACAGACTTCAAGGGACGTACGACAAATACGGCCGGCCTTTACGGGACGCTGCTGGAAGATAACAACCTGAGTTATAGCGTGCAATCGGGCTATAACAGCGGCGGTAATGGTAACAGCGGCGCAACGGGTAACGCCGCGCTGAATTACCGCGGCGCTTACGGCAACGCCAACGTCGGTTATAGCCACAGCGGTGACTATAAGCAGATTTACTATGGTGCCAGTGGTGGCGTACTTGCCCACGAAAATGGCATCACCTTCAGCCAGCCACTCAATGACACCATGGTGCTTATCAAGGCGCCGGGGGCGAAACACGTTTCTGTCGAGAATCAAACAGGGGTGCGTACAGATTGGCGTGGTTATGCCGTGCTCCCTTATGCGATGGACTACCGCGAGAATCGGATATCCTTGAACACGAATACACTGGCGAACAACGTCGAACTGGAGGAACCGGTATTAAGCGTCGTTCCTACACGGGGAGCCGTCGTGCGTGCGGACTTCAAGGCCAAAGTCGGGCTGAAGGTTCTTATGACATTGACAAACAACGGCAAGCCAGTCCCGTTCGGCTCTGTAGCCTCTTACGGAGATGGTCAGTCAGGCAGCATCGTGGCAGATGGCGGGCAAGTTTACCTTACCGGCCTTGCGCCAAAAGGTACCGTCAACGTGAGGTGGGGCAATAGCGAAAATGAACGCTGCACGGCGACGTACAGTTTGCCGGCTGACAGTCAAAACCAGGCTTTGAGCTATGCCTCTGCCATTTGCCGGTGATAAGCAGGAGATGATGACGCAATGAGAAAATACCTTCCAATCCTGTGTTTGTTGCCGTTGGTTGCGGGATATGCCCATGCGGCGGACAGTACTATCACCATCACAGGTTATCTAAAAGACAATGCCTGCTCGGTCTCTGTTGACTCTCAGGATTTTACGGTGGATTTGTTGAGCAATGCGGCCAAGCAATTCAACCGGGTTGGGGCCGTCACGCCATCCATACCTTTCAAGATTGTCTTCGACAAGTGCGGCAGTTCCGCGACGGCAGTTCGCGTGGGGTATGTCGGAACCTCTGACAACGACAACACTACCCTGTTAAAGATTGATGCTGGAACAAACGCCGCAAGCGGTATTGGAGTGCAAATACTGGATCGCGACAAGACTCCGATTCCATTAAATGCGGCTCAGGACTCCCTGAAGTGGACGACATTGACGGCGGGCCAGCCCAATACGTTGGGCTTTTATGCACGCTTAATGGCAACGCGCGCTCCCGTGATGGCAGGAACAGTGACAGCGACGGCCAATTTCACCTTAGAGTTTCAGTAAGGAAGTCTGAAGATGATCATTATCAAGAACATTATGCTGGCGGGGGCGTTGCTTTTTACTACAACATTCGCCGCGCATGCAGCTGACGTGACCATTACGGTCAACGGACGCGTAGTGGCCAAGCCCTGCACCGTATCAACGCCATCGGCGACGGTAGACTTGGGCGACTTGTTTACATTTAATTATATACAGGCCGGCTCGGGTTCAGCCTGGCATCCGGTAACGCTGAATTTGACCAATTGTCCAATAGGCACTTCGAGAGTCACGGCAACATTCACGGGGACAACGGACAGCACGGGATATTACAAAAATCAAGGTGGGGCAACCAATCTTCAATTGGAATTGCAGGACACCAGTGGCAATAACCTAAACAACGGAAAAACCAAGGCGGTTCAGGTTGATGATTCCACACAGTCAGCGAGTCTGCCATTACAGGTTCGTGCGTTATCAGTTAATGGCAACGCCAAGCAAGGCAGTATTCAGGCCGTAATTAATGTCACATACACTTACGCCTAAATTGAGGAGTCACGTCATGACACTGGTTTCAAAACTAAATAAAGTGTTGAAGAAAAAAGAAGTTGCTGCCCTCGTGGCTTCTGTATGCCTAATGGCATATTCATCCGGCGCTAATGCTTTTGCTTGTAAGGATGCTACAGGAAATGTAATTAATTCTAGCTCTGGAGGAGGGGCAGGAACTTTCACTGTTTATGCTAACTTAACGCCTAGCGTACAGGCTGGTCAGAACCTCGTTGTAGACCTAAACTCAAGCATAAGTTGTCGAAATGAACTTCCACAATCCTATATTGACTGGGTGGCTTTAAATGACGGCAGCGCCTATGGTGGGGCGCTGGAAAATTTCACAGGAACGGTGAAGTATTATAATTCAAGCTATCCACTGCCAGTTACTAATAGAACCAAAGAGACCGCATTTACAACCAGTTCATATCAGCCATGGAATGTTATGCTATTTCTGAAGCCTATTTCAGCGGCGTCAGGAGTATTAATTAATAAGGGTAGTTTGATTGCCAGATTAAATATGTATAAATATTCAACAAACCCTCAAACCGGTCAACAAAATGGCACAATAGACCGTTTCACATGGAATATTTATGCTAATAACACAGTGGTGGTTCCCACTGGTGGTTGCGACGTGTCATCGCGCAATGTGACGGTTACCTTGCCGGATTACCCCGGCACGGCTGCTGTACCGCTGACTGTCCATTGCGGACAAAACCAACAGCTGGCTTATTATCTGACCGGCACAACTGCTGATACGGCAAGCACCATATTTACCAATACGTCATCTTCAAATCCGGCTACTGGCGTTGGCGTACAACTGTCTAACCGTAATGGCATTGTAGCTACCAATAAGAATGTCTCTCTCGGTACGGTCGGTACCAGCCCCCAAAGTTTGGGACTAACGGCTTCCTATGCACGAATCAATGGGCAAGTGGTAGCAGGCAATGTTCAGTCCATTATTGGCGTGACGTTCGTTTACGAGTAGCATTATCTATATCTTATACCTCGATAAAACGCTTTAGCAGATAAAAATTCGCGACATGATTATCATGTAGGGCTCGTTTAATCTCGAAACTACTTGCGCTCGGGGTCATAAGTATATGGTTATTACATGGGCATCGCAATCTTGAAGAAAAACAACAGAAAGATAAATATTGTAGTGATGGATCCGGTGGTTTTTTATCGGGAGAGTATGGTTCAGGTATTAAGTAAATATTTTGTTGAAAGAATAAATGTTACCGATGTGGTATCCAGTCTATCCGCACTAATGTGTTTGGCGCTGAGGAAAGGGCCTGCCGATGTCTATTTGATGGAGGCCTTCGGTCAGAATGAGAGTTATAATAACTGGGGAGAGTTCACTCACTTCATGGCCACTTATCATCCGTCAGTAAAGTGTCTGCTCTGGTCTTCAAAACCGACCATGTTTATAAATAAATTCAATAATTTTGAGCGGGGGGAGGCTGGCTGGCAGATACCAAAAAAAATTGACATAAGTTGCTTTGTTAGTTTTTTGACACGATTTTTTGATGGAGAGAATTTTGCCTCATATAATTCCCAGTTTTACATAGGTCCTCCCATGTCAAACCTCACACCTAGTGAAATAGCTATAATTACAGGTATCATTGAAGGGGATAGTATCAAGTGTTTGGCCAAGAAATTTAATGTTGCATATAAAACTATAAGCACGCACAAACGGAACGCCATGATAAAAATGCGCATATCGTCGACAGCTCAGCTACGTAGCCTTTTTCTGGACGGGCATATCTTGCGAGGCGATAAGGAACGATATCTTCCAATTGAAACTAGCTCTAACCAACCTTTTATGTTGTAACCTTAGGTAGTAGAGTGGCTTACTGAATTCGTCCATCTGAACAGAAGTGATATGTTTACCTAATCACGGCGCAGCTGTAGAAATTACATTCTAAACGTCTGTTAGGGTGGCTTTTTTTCGAAAATAATGATCGTCATCTGCTTAATGGGTATTTTTTTATAAGTAAAAGGGTATGGTTTATCGAGGTATTTATTCTCCATAATCAAGGTTGTCTGCCTCAGAAGCGTATAGCTAAACGGTTGGAACTCCCTTGGTTAACTGTAAACAGTAGTTTCTTGCGAGCTACCCAAACTGGGGTGCGTTGATCCGTCAACTAACTGAAACTGGAATGCACTCTACTATTGCCATACTAATGCTTCAATCACCATTCTTGCCTTAATTTCCTGAATTAGGATAACTACAGACCTCGGAAAACAACTTTCTTAAGATCGCCAGATATCCTTGGCTAGTCCGCAGTTATCCTTGTTCGCTTAAGGGCAAACCAATTGGCCTCGACGGCTGCGAAAATGCTCTCTAAGGCAATTTGCTGCTATTCTGCCATTTGCTGGGCTCTGGTTTTTATACTTATGTAGTCCACGCTATGCACGGAGTCTTCCATCTATTGGTTGTACGTAATTGGTATCAATTTAGCGTATATCAAACCGCATACCAACAGTCTCCAGATTTAGCCGGATAAACTCGAACGATTACGGATACAAAAAAGCCCGCAACCGAAGTTGTGGGCTTTTTCGCTATTATCGCCGGGTCTATCTGGTTCACTGGCGACGTATTTGGTGGAGCTGGGGGGATTTGAACCCCCGTCCGAAATTACTACACCGTCGGCACTACATGCTTAGTCCAATCTTTACATTCGCCGGCCAGCTGCGGATGGACACGCTACTGACAGACTAGCCTGATTGAGTTTAACGCTTCAGCCCCAGGCAGGACGTCCACGCGATCTCTTTTGGGTTTGACCTCTCTTGATCCCCGTCCTAAGAGCGGAGGCTAGGGAGAGAGGGCTCTAAGCAGGTTATTAAGCTGCTAAAGCGTAGTTTTCGTCGTTTGCGACTATTTTTTTGCGGCTTTTTACGAGGCCAACCGCCCCTCGGCATGCTCCTAGGGCTTCGCAAATCCCGTCGAATCCAGAATCAGCCCCAAGTAACTTTATGCAGTATACCAGAAGTTTACCTCGATAAGCCAGCGGCTTAACGATTGGCGTGCTTCATGATACGGGCTTTCGCCGTCTGCCATTCGCGATCTTTGATGTCATCGCGTTTGTCGTGCTCTTTCTTGCCTTTGGCTACGCCGATCTTGATCTTGCTCCAGGCATTTTTCCAATACAGGGACAAGGCCACCACGGTGTAACCTTCGCGGTTGACGCGGCCGAGCAGGGTGTCCAGCTCGCGTCGGTTCAGCAGCAGTTTACGGGTACGCGTCGGATCGCACACCACATGCGACGAAGCCACGTTGAGCGGGGTGATGGTGGCGCCAAACAGATAGGCTTCACCGTCACGGAACGTCACGTAGCTGTCGCTGAGGTTGGCTTTGCCGGCACGCAGCGATTTAACTTCCCACCCTTGCAGCGACAGGCCCGCCTCGAACTCTTCTTCAATGAAGTATTCGAAACGCGCGCGCTTGTTTTGAGCAATGGTGGCGGAACCGGGTTTGTGTGCTTTTTTCTTTGTCATAGTGCGTTCATTATACTGGATGCTTCAGCGAAAGAAATCCTTTCCCGTTCAGCACCTGCGCAATTTTTCGCATTTTTGGCGCCTCCATCCCTTAGCAGATTTTTTGTTTGCCGCCAGATAAATGGTATTATCTGTACGTTTTATGTCTCACAGGAAATGATATGCCCCAGATCAGTCGGTCTGCATTAGTGCCGTTCAGCGCCGAGCAGATGTATCAGTTGGTTAACGATGTTCATTCTTATCCCGATTTTCTGCCAGGCTGCACCGGCAGCCGGGTGCTTAACGCTACCTCCAACGAAATGACGGCCGCAGTGGACGTCGCCAAGGCCGGTATCAGCAAGACCTTCACCACACGCAATACGCTGCTGGATAACCAGAGCATCAATATGCAGCTGGTCGATGGTCCGTTCCGCAAGCTGATGGGCGGCTGGCAGTTCACGCCGCTGAGCGAAGAGGCCTGCAAGGTGGAGCTGCACCTGGACTTCGAGTTCACCAACAAACTGATAGAGCTGGCGTTTGGCAAGGTGTTCAAAGAGCTGGCGGGCAGCATGGTGCAGGCATTTACCCAGCGGGCGAAAGAGGTCTACAGTGTCTGACATCCAGGTCGAGGTGGTGTACGCCTTGCCGGAGCGTCAGTACCTGCGCAAGGTGAAACTGGCCGAGGGCAGCAGCGTTGAGCAGGCGATCCAGACTTCGGGCCTGCTGGAGCTGCGCCAGGATATCGATCTCAAGAGCAATAAAATCGGCATCTACAGCCGCCCGGCCAAGCTGGGCGATACGCTGAACGACGGCGACCGGGTGGAGATCTACCGGCCGCTGATAGCCGATCCGAAAGAGCTGCGCCGGCACCGGGCAGAAAAGGCAAAAAGATAAGGCGCTATGAGCGCCTTATTTTTTATCTGAAACTGATTTCTCTTCCGCGTTGCAGCCTGCGACTGTCATGAGGAACATCATGCCCCCTCATGGGCCGGAAGAGCGGGCGGCGCCGATTACTTGGTCAGCGCCGGTTTGTTCTGGATATCGGTCAACACGCCTGCGCTGTCGAAGGTCAGCGTCAGCGTCTGCTGGGTGATGTCTTCATGGCCAGGTTGCTGACGGAACACATAGAACCACGTCTGAGTCCCGAACGGGTCTTGCAGCATTGGGGTGCCCAATGTGTAAGCGACCTGTTGCTGGGTCATCCCTTTCTGAATTTTCGCCACGTCGGTCGACGTCAGGTAGTTCCCCTGGTTGATGTCAGGACGATAAACCACCTTTTCAAAAGTAGAACAGCCTGCAGTCAGCATCACAAGAACTACAGCGGCGGCAGTCAGCGTTTTACAGCGCATAGTAATCACATTCCTTTAGGGCATAGGATGCCGATGATAATAGACCTTGCGGCAGTTGGAAACCTTTATACCCTTCATCTTTCAAGTTGCGACGCGTTGGCTTTCTTTCAGCACCTCAAGCGCTTGGCCTGTTTCAGGCCGTTGAGGAGGCTTCGAATCGCCGCCGCGCCGCACTTTAGATATCTTTCGGGTCAACAGCGTCACTGTCAGACCGCAGGAAAGTGAAAAAGTTGAGCTTTTTTATGCCGCCAGCAGTTCTTTGGCGTTCGCCAGCGTATTGCGGGTGACTTCGCTGCCGCCGAGCAGGCGCGCCAGCTCCTGCAGCCGGGCGCGCTTATCCAGCGGCGCCATCTGGGTTTCGGTGACCGTGCCGTCGGTCTGCTTGCTGACGAACAGGTGCTGATGCCCGCACCCGGCCACCTGTGGCAGGTGGGTCACGCACATCACCTGGGTGGATTCGCCGAGCTGGCGCAGCAGGCGGCCGACGATGGCGGCGGTCGGGCCGCTGATGCCCACGTCCACCTCATCGAAGATTAGCGCCGGGGTTTCCATCTTGCGGGCGGTGATTACCTGAATGGCCAGCGCGATGCGCGACAACTCACCGCCGGAGGCGACCTTCGCCAGTGGCTGCAGCGGCTGCCCCGGGTTGGTGGAGACGCAGAACTCGGTGCGGCTGGCCCCTTCGGCGCTCAGATGCTGCGGTTCGAAGCGCACATCGATGTTGAACTTGCCGTGCGGCATGGAGAGCGCTTGCATGCTGTCGGTGATGAGCGTGGTCAGCTCGGCGGCGTAATGCAGGCGTTTCTGATGCAGCTGCTCCGCCAGCGCCAGCGCCTGCTGGTGATGCAGGGTGACCGCCTCGTTCAGGTGCTCATGGTCGCTTTCCTGCTGTGAAAGCAGCTGTTGTTCATCCAGCAACTGCTGATGCAGCTGTGGCAGCTCTTCCGGCGCAACCTGGTGTTTGCGCGCCAGGCTGATTTGGCGCGACAGGCGCTGTTCCAGTTCGTGCAGGCGATTGGGATCGAGATCCATGCGATCGGCGTAGTGGCGCAGCTCGTCGCTGGCTTCGCTGATCTGGATAGAGGCCTCTTCCAGCATGTCCAGCAGGCCGCTGAGCTTGTCGTCCAGCCCGGCCAGCTCGAGCAGCAGGTGCTTGGCGCTGTAGAGTTGGCTGAGCATGTTGTTCTCGTCGCTGTCGGCCAGCAGCTGCAGCGTCTGCTGGCTGAGGGTCAGCAGCTGGCCGCTGTTGGCCAGGCGCTTGTACTCGGCGTCGGTCTGTTCGAACTCGCCGGCCTGCGGCGCGAATTCGTTCAGCTCTTTCAATTGGTATTGCAGCAGCTGCTTGCGCGCTTCGCGCTCGACGGACTGCTGCTGATGGTGCGCCAGCTCGCGGCAGCTCTGGTGCCAGCGTTGGTAGGCCTGGCTCATCGCCGCCAGCAGGGCGGGTTCGTCGGCGTAGGCGTCGAGCAGCGCTTTTTGGTGCTCCGGTTTGAGCAGCAGCTGATGGGCGTGTTGGCCGTGGATTTGGATCAGGCGTTGCCCCAGCTCGCGCAGCTGCGACAGCGGCACGGCGGTGCCGTTGATAAAACCGCGCGAACGGCCGTCGGCGTTGATCACCCGGCGCAGCAGGCATTCGTTGCTGTCGTCCAGCTGGTTCTGTTCCAGCCATTCGCGCGCGGACGGGGTGTCCGCCAGCGAGAAGCGGGCGCAGATGTCGGCGCGGGCGGCTCCCAGGCGCACCACGTTGCCGTCGGCGCGGTTGCCGAGGCACAGCCCCAGCGCATCGATGGCGATGGATTTGCCGGCGCCGGTTTCACCGGTGATCGCCGTCATACCCGGTTGAAAATCGATTTCCAACTCACGAACGATAGCAAAGTTGCTGATGGTTAATTGCGCCAGCATGGGAACCTTCCTGTGTATAAACACATAACTGTAATTTCATACAGTATAAACTGGTTTTATATACAGTAAAGTGGCCGGCGCAGATTTTAGAACAATTTTTTCGACCAGCCCAGCTTGGTGCTTAACGTGTTGAAATAGCTGTAGTCCTTCGGGTGAATCAGATTCAGGTGGAAATCGCTGCGGCGGATCAGCACTTCTTCGCCTTCCTGGATAGGCAGCGCGATCTGGCTGTCGCAGCTGATCTCCAGATCGCTGCCGATCTGCGAAAACTTCAGGCGGATGGTGCTGTCGCCGTTGATCACCAGCGGCCGGGCGGAGAGAGTGTGCGGGAACATCGGCACTAGCGCGATCGCCTCCAGCGACGGGGTGAGGATCGGCCCGCCGGCGGAGAGCGAGTAGGCGGTGGAGCCGGTCGGCGTGGCGATGATCAGGCCGTCGGAGCGCTGCGAGAAGGCGAAGCGATCGTCGATGTACACTTCGAATTCGATCATGTGCGCCACTTTGCCGGGGTGCAGCACCACTTCGTTGATGGCGGTGCTGATGCGGCACTGCTGGTGCTCTTTATGCACGATGGTTTCCAGCAGGAAACGCTGTTCGTCGATGTATTCGCCTTCCAGCACGTCCGCCAGCTGTTGTAGGGCGTTGTCGGGATCGAGATCGGTGAGGAAGCCGAGGTTGCCGCGGTTGACCCCGATCACCTTGATGTCGTAACGCGCCAGCACGCGCGCGGCGCCGAG
>OKQK01000136.1_pt1 | contig 24680 bp, 20 predicted proteins | sample 1609911 | NCBI WGS metagenome assembly OKQK01 (sample SAMN04436595, study PRJEB24849) | human gut metagenome | biome: human gut; feature: NICU; material: stool | host: Homo sapiens | place: USA: Saint Louis, MO | collected 2009-11-17 | reverse complement strand
CTGCAACTGGCGGCGGCGGGCGTTATAAAACGCCTGCACCAACGCCGGATCGCGGGCAAAACCTTCCGGTGTCGCCACGTCCTCCACCCGGTGTTCTTCCCACAGGCCGTCGGCGGCGCGGAAGGTTTTAATCCCCGACTCTGCCGAAATACCGGCGCCGGTTAACACCACCACCCGCGGTTTATCTATTGCCTGCGGCGGCATTTTGTCTTCGCCGAAGAAGACACGTTGCCGTAAGCGATCGCGTAACTGGCGTTTTTTACGGCGGAAACGGCTTAAGCGATGTAAGCGGCGCGACAGCATAGCTACCCCTGTAATTAATGAGTCAAATGAAGGAAGGCCGCACCGCGCATACCTCCGGCGTCGCCATGACGCGCGCGCTCAATGCGCGGCACCCGGGCGACCGGAAGCAAATGACGCGGCAGGCGCTGCGCCAGCCCTTCGGTTATAGCAGTAAAATTAGATAATCCGCCACCCAACACCAGCAGATCCGGATCGACAATGGTGAGGATATTGCCCAGACAAACGGCCAGTAGATCGAGATAACGCTCGACGTGCTCCCGCGCCTGCGCATCACCCTGCAGCCACAGATCGACGATCCGCGGCGAAGTTAAGGATTGGTGATAAAAATGCTGATACAGCCAGGCGAATCCGCGGCCGGAAAGATAGTTCTCGATGCAGCCGAGCTGACCACAGCCGCAACGGGTCAGCGGAAAATCGCGCCCCACCACTTCCAGGGCGTCTACCGGTAGACGAATATGGCCGAACTCGCCGGTGATGTAGCTGTGGCCGGTTATCGATTTACCGTTAAGCACGATCCCGCCGCCCACGCCGGTGCCGAGGATTAATCCCATCACCAGCGGATATTGAGTAAATTCAGCATCCCACGCTTCAGATAACGCAAAGCAGTTGGCGTCATTATCAAGACGTACTTCACGCCCCAGGCGCGCGCTGAGATCAACGCGCAGCGGTTGGCCGCTGGCGGCGGGAACGTTGGCGGCATACAGCTTGCCCTCCGCGGTTTCCGGCATGCCGGGGATACCGATACCGACCGCGCCTTCCACGCCAAAGCGCCGATCGGCTTCGCGAACCAGCGCTTCAATCGCCTGCAGGAAAGCCTCATAGCTTTCCGTTGGAGTGGGGACGCGTTTTTCCCACTGCAGTTGCCGGGCGTTATCAAATACGCCCAACGCTATCTTGCTGCCGCCAATGTCAAATCCGTAGTACATTTCAGCCATTCCTCTTATTGGCCCCAACCCCTCATCCTTTGGGCTGTATCTGCTTTCACAGCACTGGCCTAAGGGATGCGGCGTTTGACGGGCCACGACGATAAATTACTGGCCACTCAGCACCCTCGCCGGGTCAATACGACTGGCGCGGCGGGCGGGATACCAGCTGGCCAGCAAACTCAGCAACAGTGCTGTCACCAGCACATAAACGACATCCAGCCAGTGCAATTCAGACGGCAGGAAGTCAATAAAATAGATGTCGCCGGAAAGGAATTTATGCCCGATCAACGCTTCGATACCGTTGATAATCGATGTCAGCTTCAGCGCGGCTATCACGCCGATCACTACCCCGATCAGGCTCCCGACCGAACCGGCCAATAAACCATACCATACGAAAATCGCGCGGATTAAGCCGTCTTTCGCGCCAAGCGTGCGCAGCACCGCAATATCGCCGCTTTTATCTTTCACCGCCATCACCAGCGTCGAGACAATGTTGAAACAGGCGACGCCGATAACCAGTACCATGGCGAGATACATAATGGCGCGGATCATCTGAATATCACGGTACATATAGCCGTAGGTGCCGATCCAGCTCTTGATATAGACGTAGCTGTTGGTCACTTCGCCGGCGTCGCGTACCAGCGTATTCGCGTGAAACACGTCGGTGACTTTAATGGCGATGCCGGTCACGCTGCTGCCCATATCCAGATACTGCTGGGCGTCCGCCATTGGGATCATCGCGAAGCTATGGTCCAGTTGGCCGCTCAGTTGCAGAATCCCGGTCACGTGTAGCCTGACGCGTTTCGGCTGCAACAGCTGGTGCTCGGAATCTGAATTGGGGATCATGATCGACACCCAATCGCCCTGCTTCACGTGCAGCGCATCGGCGACGCCTTTACCCAGAATTACCTGTTGCTCGCCGGCCTTAAAGTTGGCCCATGCGTTGTTCTGCACAAAGTTTGGTAGCGAACTCAGGCGGCTCTCCTGCTGCGGATCGACGCCCTTGACCTGAATGGCGCGCATATTGCTGCCGCTCTCCACCAACCCGGTAAAGTTGATATAAGGCGCAGCGGCGACGATGCCTTTCACTTTTTCAACTTTCGTCAGCGCTTCGTTCCAGTTATTCCACGGCTGGTTAACCGGCTCGATTTCGCCGTGCGGCACCACTGCCAGAATGCGGTTGTTGAGCTCGCGCTCGAAACCGTTCATCGCGCTCAGGCCGACGATCAGTACCGCCACCCCTAATGCGATGCCGATAGTAGAGATGACGGAAATCAGCGAGACCATACCGCCGCGGCGTCTGCCGCGGCTAAAACGCAGCGCAATCAGTAACGATAACGGTGAAGCCATTACTGGGCCCCCATCAGGGTCAGGTCAGCCGTCAGGCGGCCATCGCGCATCTCCAACTGGCGGTTCATGCGTTTCGCCAGCTGCAGGTCATGGGTCACCACCAGGAAAGCGGTACGCTGCGCCACGTTGAGCTCGCCCAGCAGCTCAAAAATACTGTCGGCATTGCGGGCGTCGAGGTTGCCGGTCGGTTCATCCGCCAGTACCAGCCGCGGTTTGTTCACCAGCGCGCGAGCAATCGCCACGCGCTGGCGCTCGCCGCCGGAAAGCTCCGACGGACGATGATGGCTACGGTGTTCCAGGCCGACCGCCTGCAGCATCGCTTTCGCCTGGCGTTCGATATCCGCCGCTTTTTTCTTGCCAATCAGCAGCGGCATCGCCACGTTTTCCAGCGCGGTAAAATCCGGCAGCAGATGGTGGAACTGATAGATAAACCCGAGTTCGCGGTTACGCAGATCGGCGCGAGCAGCGGCGGAGAGCGAGCTCATCGGCTGACCGGAGAAAATAACATCGCCGGAGGTCGGCGTATCCAGCCCGCCAAGCAGGTGCAGTAGCGTACTTTTGCCGGAGCCTGAAGAGCCGACAATCGCCATCATTTCACCCTCTTGAATGCTGAAGCTGACATCGTGCAGCACATCGGTTTGCACGTTGCCTTCCTGATAGCGTTTGCACAGGTTGTCGCATTGCAGCAGGATCTTATTCATAACGTAAAGCCTCAGCGGGTTGGGTGGCGGCGGCGCGCCAGGAAGGATACAACGTAGACAGCAGGGCCAGCGCCATCGCCACCAGAGCGATAATAATCACCTGCAGCGGCTCAATCGCCACCGGCAGGGCCGCGCCGTCCAAAAACGCGCCGATAATCGGCATTAAATTATTCAGCTGGCTGGCCAACAGCACGCCGAGCAGCGCGCCAAGCAGCGCGCCCACTATCCCGGCGCTGGCGCCCTGTACCATAAAGACGGCCATGATCTGCCGCGGCGTCAGCCCCTGGGTCTGCAGAATAGCCACCTCGCCCTGCTTCTCCATCACCATCATGCCAAGCGAGGTAATAATGTTAAAAGCGGCAACGGCGACGATCAGGCTCAGCAGCAGCCCCATCATATTTTTTTCCATCCGCACGGCCTGGAACAGCTCGCCTTTACGCTCACGCCAGTCCTGCCATTTGGTACCTTCCGGCAGCGTCTGCTGGCTGAGGGTGTCAACCTGCAGCGGCTGGCTAAGCCACAGTCGCCAGCCGGTAATATTGCCCAGTGGATAGCGCATCAGGCGGGAGGCGTCATCAATGTTGGTCAGCATTTGATAGCCATCGACTTCGCTGTTGGCGGCAAAGGTGCCGATGACGTTAAACAAACGCTGGCTCGGGACACGGCCCATCGGGGTAAACTGGCTGGCGGAAGGCACCATCACGCGAATTTGATCGCCGCGGTTAACCCCCAACTGACCCGCCAACTGTTCGCCGAGAATGACGTTATATTTGCCGGCCTGCAAATCGCTTTGTTTCACGTTCACCAGGTAAGGCGTCAGCGGATCTTTTTGCGCCGGGTCGATACCCAGCATCACGCCGACGGCGACGCTGCGGGCGCTTTGCAGCACCACATCACCGGTGGTGATCGGCGCGACGCGCGTCACGCCCTGCAGCTTAACGGCGCTTTCCGGCATTTTTTGCGGGTTGATAGAGCCCTGTTGGGCGCTAATGATAGCCTGCGGCATCAGCCCCAGGATGTTGTTTTGCAGCTCGCGCTCAAAACCGTTCATCACCGACAGGACGGTCACCAGCGCCATCACGCCAAGCGTAATGCCGATGGTCGAAAGCCAGGAAACGAAACGGCCGAAGCGGTCGGCTGCGCGCCCGCGCATGTAGCGAAGGCCGATAAATAGTGCGGCAGGTTGGTACATGTAATCCATCTGGTTGCTGATAGCCGATGTTCGAGTATATATGGCATAGCCCAACGCGTAAATCGCTGATACGGTAGATTTTTTCGCCAAAATAACAAAATAATAGTTTTAAATCAGAAAGTTAATTTAGAGTGTATATATTTATCAATCGCCACACGCTGTAGAAAACATGGCGCAGAAGGCCATTCGGGTTGGCGAAATCAGACCAATTGCGGATAATCAGAGACATTGAATATCAGCAATTTGCCCCTACATCGAAGAGCGAGTTGGCCGACTGCGGCCAAACAGTACACACAATCGCCTGATGGGATAGGCGCTAAGGGATCCTGACAACCGTTATGCCTGAACAATATCGCTATACTCTGCCGGTCAAAGCCGGCGATCAGCGCCAGCTTGGCGAACTCACCGGCGCCGCCTGCGCCACGCTGGTAGCCGAAATGGCCGAACGCCATCATGGCCCGGTGGTGCTGGTGGCGCCTGACATGCAAAACGCCCTGCGTTTGAATGATGAAATCAGGCAATTTACCGATAGCATGGTGATCGGCCTCGCTGACTGGGAAACCCTGCCCTACGATAGCTTTTCGCCACATCAGGATATTATCTCTTCGCGCCTTGCGACTTTATACCAGTTGCCGACCATGCAGCGCGGCGTGCTTATCGTTCCGGTCAGCACTCTGATGCAGAAGGTCTGCCCGCATAATTATCTGCACGGTCACGCGCTGGTAATGAAAAAAGGGCAACGTCTGTCGCGCGATGCGCTACGCACGCAGTTGGACAGCGCCGGTTACCGCCATGTCGATCAGGTAATGGAACACGGCGAATACGCGACCCGCGGCGCCCTGCTCGACCTCTTCCCGATGGGCAGCGAGCAGCCCTATCGCCTCGATTTCTTCGATGACGAAATAGACAGCCTGCGGTTATTCGATGTTGATAGCCAGCGTACTCTGGAAGAAGTCGAGGCCATCAATTTGCTGCCGGCGCATGAGTTCCCAACCGACCAGGCGGCGATCGAACTGTTCCGCAGCCAGTGGCGCGATCGCTTTGACGTGAAGCGCGATCCGGAACATATCTACCAGCAGGTAAGCAAAGGTACCCTGCCCGCCGGGATCGAATACTGGCAACCGCTGTTCTTCAACGAGCCGCTGCCGCCGCTGTTTAGCTATTTCCCCTCCAGTACGCTGATTGTGAATACCGGCGATCTGGAGCACAGCGCCGAGCGTTTCCAGAATGAAACCCGCGCCCGCTTTGAAAACCGCGGCGTCGATCCGATGCGCCCGCTGCTACCGCCGGAACAACTGTGGCTGCGCAGCGACGAACTTTTTAGCGAGCTGAAAAAATGGCCGCGGGTCCAGTTAAAAACCGAGCGTCTGGCGGAGAAAGCCGCTCATACTAATCTCGGCTATCAACCCCTGCCCGAGTTGGCGATTCAGGCGCAGAATAAAGCGCCGCTGGACAACCTGCGACGCTTCCTTGAATCCTTCAGCGGCCCGGTGATTTTCTCCGTTGAAAGCGAAGGCCGCCGCGAGGCGCTGGGCGAAATGCTGGCGCGCATCAAAGTTGCGCCAAAACATATATTGCGCCTGCAGGAAGCCAGCGGAAATGGTCGTTTCCTGATGATCGGCGCCGCCGAGCACGGATTTATCGACAGCCAGGCTAATCTGGCGCTGATTTGCGAAAGCGATCTGCTGGGCGAACGCGTCGCCCGCCGCCGTCAGGATTCCCGCCGTACCATCAACCCCGATACGCTCATTCGCAACCTGGCGGAACTGCATATCGGACAGCCGGTGGTGCACCTTGAACATGGGGTGGGTCGTTATGCGGGGATGACCACCCTCGAAGCCGGGGGCATCAAAGGCGAATATCTGATGCTGACCTACGCCAACGACGCCAAACTGTACGTCCCGGTATCGTCACTGCATTTGATTAGCCGCTACGCCGGCGGGGCGGAAGAAAATGCGCCGCTACACAAACTGGGCGGCGATGCCTGGGCGCGGGCAAGGCAAAAAGCGGCGGAGAAAGTGCGCGACGTCGCCGCCGAACTGCTGGATATCTACGCCCAGCGCGCGGCCAAAGAAGGCTTCGCCTTTAAGCATGACCGCGAGCAGTATCAATTATTCTGCGACGGTTTCCCGTTCGAAACCACACCAGATCAGGCGCAGGCAATCAACGCCGTTCTCAGCGATATGTGCCAGCCGCTGGCAATGGACCGCCTGGTGTGCGGCGACGTTGGCTTCGGGAAAACCGAAGTGGCGATGCGCGCCGCCTTCCTCGCCGTCGAAAACCACAAACAGGTGGCCGTGCTGGTGCCGACCACCCTGCTCGCCCAGCAGCACTACGATAACTTCCGCGACCGCTTCGCCAACTGGCCGGTACGCATTGAGATGCTATCGCGTTTCCGCAGCGCCAAAGAGCAGGCGCAGATCCTCGAACAGGCGGCAGAAGGTAAAATCGATATTCTGATCGGCACCCATAAGCTGCTGCAAAATGAAGTCAAGCTGCGCGACCTGGGTCTGCTTATCGTCGATGAAGAACACCGCTTCGGGGTGCGTCATAAAGAACGCATCAAGGCGATGCGCGCGGACGTCGATATCCTGACGCTGACCGCCACGCCTATTCCGCGTACGCTTAATATGGCGATGAGCGGAATGCGCGATCTGTCCATTATCGCCACCCCGCCAGCTCGCCGTCTGGCGGTAAAAACCTTTGTCCGCGAATATGACGCGCTGGTGGTTCGCGAGGCGATCCTGCGTGAAGTCCTGCGCGGCGGTCAGGTTTACTATCTGTATAACGATGTTGAAAATATTCAGAAAGCGGCGGATCGTCTGGCGGAACTGGTGCCGGAGGCGCGAATTGCCATCGGTCACGGCCAGATGCGCGAACGCGAACTGGAACGGGTGATGAATGATTTCCATCACCAGCGTTTTAACGTGCTGGTCTGTACGACAATTATTGAAACCGGCATCGATATCCCGACCGCCAATACCATCATCATTGAGCGCGCCGATCACTTCGGCCTTGCCCAGCTGCACCAGCTGCGTGGCCGTGTGGGCCGTTCGCACCATCAGGCCTACGCCTGGCTACTCACCCCACATCCAAAAGCGATGACTACCGACGCGCAGAAACGCCTGGAAGCTATCGCTTCGCTGGAAGACCTCGGCGCCGGCTTTGCCCTTGCGACCCACGATCTTGAAATTCGCGGCGCCGGCGAACTGCTGGGAGAAGGCCAGAGCGGACAGATGGAAACCATCGGCTTCTCGCTGTATATGGAACTGCTGGAGAACGCCGTCGATGCCCTGAAAGAGGGTCGCGAGCCGTCGCTGGAAGATCTCACCAGCCAGCAGACGGAAGTGGAGCTGCGCATGCCGGCGCTGCTGCCGGATGACTTTATTCCCGACGTGAACACCCGTCTGTCGTTCTATAAGCGTATCGCCAGCACCAAAAACGAACACGATCTCGATGAGATCAAAGTCGAGCTGATCGATCGCTTTGGCACATTGCCGGATGCGGCGCGTAATTTGCTGGATATCACGCGCCTACGCCAGCAGGCGCAAAAGCTGGGGATCCGTAAGCTGGAGTGCAATGAAAAAGGCGGCGTGATCGAGTTTAACGAGAAAAATAATGTGAACCCGGTCTGGCTTATCGGTCTGCTGCAGAAGCAGCCGCAGCATTACCGGCTGGATGGGCCAACTCGTCTTAAATTCTTCCAGGAGCTGGATGAGCGTAAAACACGTATGGACTGGGTACGCCAGTTTATGCGTCAGCTGGAAGAAAACGCCACCGCTTGATAAAAAAGAGATGCGGTTGTCAGAACCGCATCTCTTTACCTGTCACAGTTAGCAAACTTTACAAACATTTTGCAATCCACCTGGATTTCCCAACACTCTCCCGCGCCATAATTGACATTGATTATCTTATAAAAATAACCATTTGTTTATTGTGGAATTATGGTAATGATAAATATCTCGCGTGTTTCAACCTGGCTTACGGCATTCGCTCTCGCGGCGACGCTGGCCCTTCCCGCCCGCGCCAATACCTGGCCGTTACCGCCGAGCGGTAGCCGTCTGGTCGGGCAGAATCAGTTTCATGTAGTGCAGGATAACGGCGGATCGCTGGAAGCGATTGCCAAAAAATACAACGTTGGTTTTCTCGCGCTGCTGCAGGCTAATCCCGGGGTCGATCCTTATGTGCCGCGCGCCGGTAGCGTGCTGACCATCCCGCTGCAGACGCTGCTGCCTGACGCCCCCCGTGAAGGTCTGGTGCTCAATATCGCCGAGCTGCGCCTGTACTACTATCCACCTGGACAGAATAGCGTGACCGTTTATCCGATAGGTATCGGCCAGCTTGGCGGCGATACCCTGACCCCGACGATGGTCACTACCGTTTCCGATAAGCGCGCCAACCCCACCTGGACACCAACCGCCAACATCCGCGCGCGATATAAAGCGATGGGGATCGATTTGCCGGCCGTAGTCCCTGCCGGGCCGAATAATCCGATGGGACACCACGCGATTCGTCTCGCGGCCTATGGCGGCGTCTATCTACTGCACGGCACCAACGCCGATTTTGGTATCGGGATGCGCGTCAGTTCAGGCTGTATCCGCCTGCGCGATGCGGATATAAAGTCTCTGTATAACAAAATCACGCCGGGCACCAGGGTGAATATCATCAACGAACCTATCAAAGTTTCGGTAGAGCCAAACGGTACCCGTCTGGTGGAAGTCCACCAGCCGCTGTCCGAACATATCAATGACGATCCGCAGACGCTGCCAATCGTCCTGAATGCCGGCATGAAGAACTTTAAACAGGCACCGCAGACCAATCAGCAGGTGATGGAATACGCGATGGAGCTGCGCTCCGGAATGCCGGTCGATGTGACCCGCCATCAGCTTCCCGCTGAGCAAGCCATGTAGTGCATTTCCGGATGGTAGAATGTAAAAAACCCGCCAGGCACGGCGGGTTTTTTTGTGGCAATCGCCAGCTTCGCTGACGAGGTTTCGCGGGGCGCGGTCCCATGAAGGGGTGTGGACCGCGTCGCGAGAGTGGCATAACAAAGGGAACGACTTTTACTGCTTACTATACGCGTTCTGCTGAAGGGGGTCAGGAACGCGTTTTGTCAGTGGCATGACAGGGGTTACAACATTTATTTATAGATAACTGCGGTACCGTGCAGGGTATTAGGACCGGTTACCGAGGTAATACGGTAAGAGGTCGCCCCCATCTCGTCGGCTTTCTGCGCCAGCTGCTCTTCAAGCGAACCCAGATTGGTGCCGGCGGATGCGGAAACGGTACCGATTTTATGTTGACCTGCTGGGGTGGATTGCACCTCAACAGCGGCGAAACTTGCGAATGAGAGTGAGCTCAGTACGGCAGCAAGTGCCAGTTTTTGGATGTTTTTCATGATTATTATACCTATGCAGATGATTTTTATAGTAGGGTCGCAAGAATTAACTTAACGATCGATAGGTAAATGATAATGTGATCCATGTCACAGGTCAACTCATTTTTATAACGATCATTTAACTATTTATAAAATGCTTAATTTTCATACATATATGAATTATTTATTTTTGGACTTCTGCCGCTGGTAGCGTGACGCGTTTATTTTTATAATGGCCGTTCAACAACCCAACATAGGTACAACGGCATCATGACAACTGACGTTCAAAGTTGCGCAAAAAAAAGCCGTGGCCGACCTAAAGTGTTCGACAGGGACGCGGCGCTGGACAAGGCCATGACACTTTTCTGGCAGCACGGCTATGAAGCAACTTCGCTGGCCGATCTCGTCGAAGCGACCGGTGCGAAAGCCCCGACGCTATACGCCGAGTTCGTGAACAAAGAAGGCTTATTCCGCGCGGTGCTGGATCGCTACATTTCCCGCTTCGCCGCCAAACACGAAGCCCTGCTATTCGATGACCACAAAACCGTCGATCAGGCGCTGCGCGACTATTTCACCGCTGTCGCCACCTGCTTTACCAGCAAAGATACCCCGGCAGGCTGTTTTATGATTAACACCTCCGCGGCGCTGGCCGCCTCTTCAACCGATATCGCCAACACCATTAAGTCGCGGCACGCGGTGCAGGAACAAACGTTGACGCAATTTTTACAGCAGCGTCAGCAACGCGGCGAACTCCCTGCGCAGGGCAATGTCTTGCAGCTGGCGCAGTTTTTAAACTGCATGCTGCAAGGAATGTCGATCAGTGCGCGCGAAGGCGCTGATTTTGCCACCCTGAAACAGATTAGTGACACGACGCTGCGCCTGTGGCCGCAAATCCTGCAACCTTAATCCCCTACCGGCGGCCGTCGCTCGCCGGTTTTTTCCCCATCTGCTGAATAACCTTACATTTCTCAATATTTTCATTATGTTGATTTGTTGTAAATGATATTGATAACGATAATCAATATGTGCAAAATTCGCATTTGTTTTTCTATATGTTTCACGCTGTAACAGCCGCGCCTGTGGCTGAAAAAAATAACAACAGTAATGACTAACTCATATCAAGGAATGCGAATGAACAAGCGCCTCTGGCTGCTCAATCCTCTGCTGCTGGCCACCGCCCTGCCAGCCTTTACTGCGCAGGCCGCCGATGAAGACGATATTATCGTCAGCGCCAACCGTAACCACCGTACCGTCGCCGAGATGGCGCAAACCACCTGGGTGATTGAAGGCCAGGAGATTGAGCAACAGGTTCAGGGTGGTAAAGAGTTTAAAGATGTCCTCGCGCAGCTGATCCCCGGGATAGATGTCAGCAGCCAGGGGCGTACCAACTACGGCATGAACATGCGCGGACGCGCCATCGTCGTGCTCATCGACGGCGTGCGTCTCAATTCATCGCGTACCGATAGCCGCCAGCTTGACGCCATCGATCCGTTTAACATCGAACATATTGAAGTTATTTCCGGCGCCACGTCGTTATACGGCGGCGGCAGTACCGGCGGTCTGATTAATATCGTCACGAAAAAAGGCCAGCAGGAACGCCAGGTGGATCTGGATCTGGGTGGTAAAACCGGCTTTGCCAATAGCAACGATCATGATGAACGAGTAGCGGCGGCCGTCAGCGGGGGTACCGATCATGCTTCCGGCCGATTGTCGGTGGCCTATCAGCGCTTCGGCGGCTGGTATGACGGCAACAATGACGCGCTGATCCTCGATAATACGCAAACCGGCTTACAGCATTCGGACCGACTCGACGTGATGGGTACCGGAACCATCGAAATTGATGACCAGCGCCAGCTCCAGCTTGTCACGCAGTACTATAAAAGCCAGGGCGATGATTATGGTCTGAATTTGGGCAAAGATATGTCTGCGGTACTTGGCGAAAGTAAAGCCTGGACCTCTAACGGGCTTAACTCCGATCGCGTGCCTGGTACCGAGCGTCATTTGATCAGTCTGCAATATTCCGACGCCGACTTCTTCGGCCAGAATCTGGTCAGCCAGATTTATTACCGCGACGAATCACTGACCTTCTACCCCTTCCCGGCTCTGAGCAAAGGGCAAATCAGCAGTTTTTCCGCTTCACAGCAGGATACCGATCAGTACGGCGCTAAGATCACCTTCAACAGCCAGCCGCTGACGGGATGGGATCTGACCTGGGGCGTTGATGCCGACCATGAAACCTTCAACTCCAACCAAATGTTCTTCGACCTGGATAAAGCAATGGCTTCCGGCGGCCTGAATAATCAGTCAGCCTACACCACCGGCCGCTATCCAGGCTACAGCATCACCAATCTCGCGCCGTTCCTGCAAACCAGCTATGACCTGAACGACATCTTCACCCTTAGCGGCGGCGTGCGCTATCAATGGACGGAAAACCGCGTCGATGATTTTGTCGGCTACGCGCAGCAGCAGGATGTCGCTAAAGGCAAATATCAGTCGGCGGATGCCATTCCTGGCGGTAAGACCGATTATGATAACTTCCTCTTTAATGCCGGGATCGTCGCCCACATTACCGAACGCCAGCAGACCTGGTTTAACTTCTCTCAGGGCGTCGAACTACCGGATCCGGGCAAATATTACGGTATCGGCAGCTACGGCGCCGCGGTCGACGGCCATCTGCCGCTGGTCTCGAGCGTTAACGTCGGCGACTCGCCGCTACAGGGGATCAAAGTTAACTCCTGGGAGCTGGGCTGGCGTTACACCGGCGACAACCTGCGCACCCAGCTTGCCGCTTATTACTCGACATCAGACAAAACCATCGTAGTTAACCGCAGCGATATGACCATTGATGTGCAATCGGATAAACGACGCATTTACGGCGTGGAAGGCGCGGTGGACTACTTCGTGCCTGATAGCGACTGGAGCCTGGGCGCTAACTTCAACGTGCTGAAATCGCAAGTAAAAACCGATGGCAGTTGGCAGAAGTGGGACGTCACCCTGGCCTCGCCGTCGAAAGCCACCGCCTGGGTCGGCTGGGCGCCGGACCCGTGGTCGCTACGCGTGCAAAGCCAGCAGGTATTTGATTTAAGCGATGCCAGCGGCAATAAGCTTGATGGGTACAATACCGTCGATTTTATCGGTAGCTATTTGCTGCCGGTGGGTAAACTGACCTTTAGCATCGAAAACTTGCTGAACGAAGATTACGTCACCATCTGGGGACAGCGCGCGCCGCTATTGTACAGTCCAACCTATGGCAGCGCCGGGCTGTACGAATATAAAGGCCGTGGCCGGACCTTCGGCCTGAACTACGCGTTAACGTTCTAATAAAAAAAGCCCCTCAGCCTGAGTGATTGAGGGGCTAATAGCTTAAAACTGCTGTTTTACGCTTTGTTATTCAGAATCAGTTGACCGTTGCTGTCCAGCGGGATTTGCGCCCCCGGCTGGTGGTCCATGCGGATTTTGCCCTGCTGGTCGCCGATTTTATAGGTGACATCATAACCGAGCATTTTTTCCGACTTGTCGTAAACCGTCTTACAGCGCTGCTGGGTGGTGGTATAGGTGTCGTTATCCTGCATCGAGCCCTGAATTTGGTTACCGGCATAGCCGCCGCCCAGCGCGCCAACCACGGTAGCGACATCACGCCCTCGCCCGCCGCCAAACTGGTGGCCAATCACGCCCCCGGCGACCGCGCCGAGAACGGAACCGGCAATACGGTTTTCATCCTGCACCGGACGACGATGGGTAACGGTCACGTTACGGCATTCCTGACGCGGCGTTTTTATGCTTTCTTTTATCGGCGTACTGGACACCACTTGCGCATATTGCGGGCCGCGATCTAATACATTGAGACCGGCAACGGCGGCGACGCCCAACGCGGCGGCAACGCCAATCCCAATACCCGCCAACATTGATTTATTCACGGGAGTTCCTCCTTCATTGCTGTTACTAGCAATTCTGCGTGCTGCTCAGGGGGTATGCAAATCAGAAAGCGGATGAAAAATGCGGGAACCTACGGCAAATCAAGGGGATTCAGAGGATTCCTAACAGGAATTAGCGAGTCTGGCAGAAGGATATGCTGTGTTTTCAGGATAGCGCCGCGATGGCGCTATCCTGATTGCTGACAGCTTAGTGCAGCTTGAGACGCGGACGAATAATACGGTTAATACGTCCTACCAACATCATCAGGCCGGTTTTGAAATAGCCGTGTAACGCAATCTGATGCATGCGGTACAGCGAGATATACACGAAGCGCGCAATTCGCCCTTCAACCATCATCGAGCCGCGCATCAGGTTACCCATCAGGCTGCCAACGGTGGAGTAGTTCGACAGCGAGACCAGTGAACCGTGATCTTTATAGACATACGGTTTCAGCGCTTTACCTTTCATCTGCGCCAGAATGTTATTCAGCGCGCAGGTCGCCATCTGGTGCGCCGCCTGGGCGCGTGGAGGTACAAAGCCGCCTTCCGGACGAGCGCATGAGGCACAATCGCCGATAGCGTAGATATCCGGATCACGCGTTGTCTGCAGCGTCGGCTCCACCACCAGTTGGTTAATGCGGTTGGTCTCCAGGCCGCCAATCTCTTTCATGAAATCAGGCGCTTTGATGCCCGCCGCCCACACCATCAGGTCGGCATCAATAAATTGACCATCTTTAGTGTGCAGGCCGTTAACGTCTGCGCTGGTCACCATGGTCTGCGTCAGGACACGTACGCCAAGCTTAGTCAGTTCATTGTGCGCGGCGCCGGAAATGCGCGGCGGCAGCGCCGGAAGAATACGTTCGCCGGCTTCAACCAGCGTCACGTTCAGCGCTTCGTTGGTCAACCCTTTGTAACCATAGCTATGCAGCTGTTTCACCGCATTATGTAGCTCGGCGGACAGCTCAACCCCGGTAGCCCCGCCGCCAACGATGGCGATATTGACCTTACCGTTGGCACCGAGGTTTGCAGAATACTTGAGGAACAGGTTAAGCATTTCCTGATGGAAACGGCGCGCCTGGTGCGGGTTATCAAGGAAAATGCAGTTTTCCTTCACCCCTGGCGTGTTAAAGTCATTTGAGGTACTACCCAGCGCCATCACCAGCGTGTCGTACGGCAGCTTACGCTCGGCAACCAACAGCTCGCCTTTCTCGTTGCGCAGTTCCGCGAGAGTAATGGTCTTTCCTTCGCGATTGATATCTACCACCGAGCCTAACTGGAACTGGAAACCGTGGTTACGCGCATGCGCCAGGTAGCTCAGCGCATCAACGCCCTCATCCAGAGAACCGGTCGCCACTTCATGCAGTAGCGGCTTCCACAGGTGGCTATGGTTGCGATCCACCAGCGTAATTTTCGCTTTTTTGTTGCGGCCCAGCTTTCTACCCAACTGAGTAGCCAGTTCCAGTCCGCCGGCACCACCACCTACAATAACGATTCTTTTCAATGGCGTAGTCACAAGACCCCCTAAAAGTATTAACCAATTGTTAATTAAAAGTTATCCAAATAGCTCTTAGTTAACAATAAGTTGCGGCAATGAAACCATTCAGCAGGACCGAGAATAGCATGAACGGAACATTGGTCATACCAAAATTGATGTGCATCAAGTTTTACCGCATATTTTTTAAACGAACAACGTCAATTATGGACAAGAAAAAGCCCGCGGCGTTTGCACGCGGCGGGCTGAGAAAGTGAAAACAAGGTTAGCCGAGGGTCTTAAAAGCCTTTATTCGCTGCAAATGCGGTGAAAGACTTTTAAATTTGTGCGTCTGTTCTTCATCCCAGATGATTTCGTAATAATGATGCAGCACTTCAGCCGAGCGTTGGCTATCCAGCGCCTCATCATGGCGTGATAGCATCACCAGGCAGCGGTCGCGATTTTTTTCGCGGAAGTTGTTCACGCACTTGGTGGCGATATCCTGATACTCTTCCGGCCTGTCGATTTTCCCTTCCATGTTCTCGTAGGGGAACAGGTTCGGGTTGAACACGGCCTGCCGAATATCGCAGAGGAAACCGATCCTTTCCGCCCAGTAACCACCTAACCCGACGCCGCATATCAGCGGCCGATCGTCGGCAGTGAGCTGCAGCATTTTGTCGACTTCCTTCAACAAATGCTGCATATCATGTTTTGGATGGAGCGTACTGTAGCTAATCAACCGCACGTCAGGGTCGATAAACTGCAGCTGCAGCACCTTTTCATGGTTACCGGGGCTGTTAGAGTCAAAACCGTGTAAATAGATAATCATCGTATCCTCACCAGACAACAACGCCCTTCAGGTTAACTACGCAGACTTCGCTTCTTGCCAGCGCGCATGGAGCTGTTCCAGCTGTGCGCTTACCGTTTGCCAACGGGCGGAATCTCGCAGTTCCTGACGGGTAAATGAACCTTTATGATACAATTTTGTAACACGCTCTGCTTTGATCGGGGACAGGTTATCCAATACGCTCACCGCGCCTTTACGATTATTGCAGACCAGGATCATATCGCAACCGGCATCGAGCGATGCCTGCCCACGTTCAGCATAGCTGCCCATGATCGCCGCCCCTTCCATCGACAGGTCGTCTGAGAAAATGACGCCATCAAAGCCCAGCTCGCCGCGCAGCACCGTTTTCAGCCAGTATTCTGAACCACTCGCCGGGCGCGGATCGATGTCAGAGTAAATCACATGCGCCGGCATAATCGCATCCAGGCGTTGTTCATCGATCAGGCTCTTGAACACCGCCATATCTTTAGCACGGATTTCCGCTGCCGGACGCGGATCAAACGGTGTCTCTTTGTGTGAATCCGCCGTCACCGCGCCGTGGCCCGGGAAGTGTTTACCGGTGGTTTTCATACCGGCGGCATGCATACCGTCAATGAAATGACGCGCCATCACCAGCGCCTTTTGCGGGTCTTCATGCCATGAGCGTTCGCCGATCGCAGCGCTGATGTGCCCCACATCCAGCACCGGCGCGAAGCTGATATCAATATCCATGGCAATCATTTCGCTGGCCATCAGCCAACCGGCTTCTGCGGCGAGCTTACCGCCCTCTTCCACCCCCAGCAGCGCGGCAAAAGACTGCGCGGCCGGCAGACGGGTAAAACCTTCGCGAAAGCGCTGCACACGCCCACCTTCCTGATCCACCGCCACCACGAGATGATTACGCGAGGCCTCGCGGATTTGGCGTACCAGTTCGCGCAACTGCGCCGGATCGTGGTAGTTGCGGGTAAACAAAATTAAGCCGCCGACCAAAGGATGAGCCAGAATCTCACGCTCTTCCGCATCCAGTTCAAAACCTTCGACATCCAACATTACCGGACCCACACAGACCTCTCTTATCCTTTATTTTCTGTTTTTAACTGACGCCATGTCGCATCCGCCAGTGCAATAAATTGCCGGTCGCCGCTCTGCTGCCAGCGCCGCTCATACCAGCCCGCCATCAATATAAGTACCCACGGCCGCCAACGCTGTATTTGCCGCCGCAGTTGCTGCTTATCAATTCGGGCAAAGCGCGAATACTCATTGAGCAGCTGGCAACGCGTATTGGCATTGCACCATACCGCCGCCAGTTCAAGCGCGATATCGCCATCTCCCGCATACTCCCAGTCAATCAAGCGCAGACCGTCGCGGCTATGAATAATATTACCAGCGTGGACGTCCATATGCAGAGGCGCTAAACGCAACGGCCGCGGTTCACGCTGGCGCAATAACCGTTTATGCCAGCGCAGCCAGAAAACGGTGCGCCTGGTCGGATCGCACTGCTGCCAGTACAACTCAAGCAACGGCGCCAGCTCGATGCGCCAGCCAAAACGCGGCTGTTGGTGCAGATGATACAATAACCCGGCAAGCGAAGGGCACTCCGGCAGCGCGCTTTTCACTTCTCCTGCGCAATACTCCACCACCATCCAGCGTGGCGAAAAGAACACCGGCGCCGGCGAAAGCGACGCCGGAAGGTGCTGAAGCGCACGGTACTGGCGCAGAAAATGGCTGAGCGGCGCCAGCGGATCGTGAGGCTGGCGCAACACCAGCCGACGGACGCCATCGCTGATAACGCAACTGCCGCCGCTAAGACCGTTTTCAGTCAAGGCGGCGACAGGTGAATAGCGAGGAAAGAAGCGCGACAAGAGCTCGTCGCGCGTAAGCTTATTGTTGCTGAACCGCACCTTTGCCTGACCAGATAATCTCGCCGGACTGCACCAGCATCAGCTGCATTTTCAGCTCCGGCGCATTCACGTTGCCGGTGGCGTTGGAATACAGCACGTACTGTGCGCCAACGGTGCGCGCAATCCCCATCGCTTTGCTGCGGCTGCCGAGACTATCCTGCGGCGACAGGCCCAGCTGTTGTTTAGCCACCGCAAGCTGCTGAGTCGATACCAGCGTAAACTTGCCGTTGCCCGCCAGCGCGTTGCGCAGCGCGGAGGTCGCTTCGGCCGCATTCAGCGATCCGTTGGTACGGTTATTGACGCTATCCACCAACAGAATGCTGCCAGCATTCACTCCGCCGGCCTGCAGCATCTGGCCGACCATTGGTTGTACGGCGGCGTCCCAGTTGTAGTGACGAACGCGCGGAGCAGGCTGAGACGGCTGCGATGGCTGTTCGCCGCCGTGTTCGATCGGCCCCGGCTGCGTTGGCACCGTCGGAACGGCAGGCACCGTCGGCTGGGGCTGCGCAGGTTGTTCCGGCTTCGGCTTCGCCTCCTCGACCGGCGCAGGTTCATTACGTTGCCCCACACAGCCAGCCAGGAATATCGCCAGTGCTGTGATTAACGCATAGCGACACATTTTAATCATTATGATGACCTCTTAGAGATAAAGATAAAGGCGGGCTTTGTGCGCCCCGAGAATATTGGCACTGCCGTAGAGCACGACGGACGAGCGTGCTGGAACCGTCACGCTACGCGCAGGGTCCAGCGGATGCATCTCAAGCCCATGGGCGTCATACCAGAAAAAACGGTAGTGCACGGTAATGGGCTCTTGCCGTTCATTAAATAATCTTGAGGTAGCGGTGGCCTGAATTTCCGAAGCGGTCACCGACGGCGGATCGGCGCTGATGCCAGCCGCCAGAACGCTGGATTCCATCACCAACGTCTGCTGCTCGCCAACCGGAATTTCCGGGTGCGAGCTACATCCGGCCAACAGCGCCGCCAGAACCAGGACGCCTGAATAAGCAGCACGCATCGATTTAGCCTTTATGCGCCAGCATCGGGCCCAACGGACGGCCGCCCAACAGGTGCATATGAATATGGTAAACTTCCTGCCCGCCATGGCGGTTGCAGTTAACGATAAGACGGTAGCCGTCGTCAGCCAGACCTTCATCACGGGCAATCTTCGCCGCGACGGTCATCATTCGGCCTAGCGCCTGTTCGTGTTCGGCGGTGACGTCATTTACGGTTGGAATCAGGATATTCGGGATAATCAGAATATGGGTCGGCGCCTGCGGAGAGATATCGCGAAAAGCGGTGACCAGTTCATCCTGATACACAATATCCGACGGGATTTCCCGGCGAATGATTTTGCTGAAAATCGTTTCTTCTGCCATGACTGATTCCTTATTAGTTTTATACCGTGCCCCGGCCTGCCTCTGCAGATAAACACGAATGCACAGGATCAGCTAAGAGTATGAGCGACTTCCTCCCTCTCTTTCAACCTGAATGCAGTTTTTCTTATTCAACTATAGACTTAGCTGCTGAGGGAATAAGCATTTCCCCCATTTTCCGGGTATTGCCAATACAATGACCAGAATACCAACGTAAAAAAGGCAGCCATTTGGCTGCCTTAGTCTCCCCACACTACGTCTTAGCTATTGCGGATGTACTCATCCATCTCGGTTTTCAGGTTATCGGACTTGGTGCCGAAAATAGCCTGAACGCCGGAACCTGCAACAACTACGCCAGCAGCACCCAGTTTTTTCAGGCCAGCCTGATCAACTTTCGCTACGTCAGCCACGCTTACGCGCAGACGAGTAATACATGCGTCGAGGTTTGTGATGTTCTCTTTACCACCGAAGGCGGCAATCAGCGCCGGCGCCATTTCACTGGTCGCAGCGGATTTGCTGTCTTCAGTTGCATCTTCACGGCCTGGAGTTTTCAGGTTCAGCGCTTTAATCAGCACGCGGAAGACCACGTAGTACACGATCGCATAGCAAATACCGACAATCGGGAACAGCCACAGCTTGCTGCTGTTGCCGGAAAGAACGATAAAGTCGATCAGACCGTGAGAGAACGACGTCCCGTCACGCATACCCAACAGGATACAGATCGGGAATGCCAGGCCTGCAAGAATCGCGTGGATGATATACAGGATCGGCGCAACGAACATGAAGGAGAACTCGATCGGCTCGGTAATACCGGTCAGGAACGAGGTCAGCGCCGCGGAGATCATAATACCGCCGACTTTGGCACGGTTTTCTGGTTTAGCAGAGTGCCAAATCGCAATAGCTGCAGCCGGCAGGCCGTACATTTTGAACAGGAAGCCGCCAGACAGTTTACCAGCAGTCGGATCGCCTGCCATGTAACGAGGGATGTCGCCATGGAACACCTGACCTGCAGCGTTGGTGTATTCACCAATTTGCATCTGGAAAGGTACGTTCCAGATATGGTGCAGACCAAACGGTACCAGGCAACGCTCGATGAAACCGTAGATACCGAACGCCACAACCGGGTTCTGGTAAGCAGCCCACTGAGAGAAGGTCTGGATGGCGGAACCAATCGGCGGCCAGATGAAGGACAGGATCACGCCGGTGAAGATAGCGGCGAGACCAGAGATAATCGGCACAAAACGCTTGCCCGCGAAGAAGCCCAGATATTCAGGCAGCTTGATACGGTAGAAGCGGTTGAACATGTAGGCTGCAATCGCACCGGAGATAATACCGCCAAGCACGCCGGTATCAGCCAAGTGTTTGGCTGCGATTTCCTCAGCAGGTAAATGCAGAACCAGCGGCGCGACTACCGCCATGGTTTTCACCATGATGCCGTAAGCTACGACTGCAGCCAGTGCGGATACACCGTCGTTATTGGTGAAGCCAAGCGCAACACCGATTGCGAAGATCAGCGGCATATTGGCGAAAACTGAACCGCCTGCTTCCGCCATGACGTGGGAGACCACGGCTGGCAGCCAGCTGAAGTTGGCAGAACCGACGCCCAGCAGGATACCTGCAATAGGCAGTACGGATACTGGCAGCATCAGCGATTTACCGACCTTCTGCAGGTTAGCAAATGCATTCTTAAACATAATTGAGAGTGCTCCTGAGTATTTGGTACTTTTTTACGCTTTCACGCATTGGCCCGGGGGGAGAACCGTGCCGTGGACAGGACATCTAAGCGCCCTTTATTTATTACACAGAGTAAAATAATTAACGCGGACATTGTTTGACGGCTATCACGTTTCATTCAGTCAACATATAAAAATTTACACTGATTTACATAATATGTATCTGTATGTTGCAAAAATGCGCTCACCGCCTCTGTCGCGGCGGTGAACTTTACTCGCTTTAACTATTAATTACGAGCCTTAAAATAATAGAAAGATCAGGCGGGTTGCAGTCTGGCAGGGTCGATGTGGAACAAGCTGGCAAAGTTATCGGTGGTTTGTTGCGCGAGCTGCTCCAGCGACACGCCCTTCAGCACCGCCATGTATTCAGCGACATCGCGCACCATCGCCGGCTGGTTCTCTTTACCGCGATGTGGTACCGGCGCCAGATAAGGCGAATCGGTCTCTACCAGCAAGCGATCGAGCGGAACATAGCGCGCGGCATCCCGTAGCTGCTCCGCGTTACGGAACGTGACGATACCGGAAAACGAAATATAAAACCCCATGTCCAGCAATTTACCCGCTGTCTCCCTGTCTTCAGTGAAACAGTGTAGTACGCCACCACAATCCGTCACCTTTTCTTCCTGTAAAATCGCCAGCGTATCGGCGCGCGCATCGCGGGTATGCACAATCACCGGCTTATTCAATTCGCGGCCAATGCGGATATGCTGGCGGAAAGACTCCTGCTGGCGGAGTTTCGTTTCCGGGGTATAAAAATAATCGAGCCCGGTTTCCCCCATCGCCACTACGCCCTCTTCCGCCGCCAGCGAACGCAGCTCTTCGAAGTCATACGCTTCATCCTGGTTCAATGGATGAACACCGCAGGAAAAGACGACATTTTCTCGCTGGCCGACTAACTCGCGCATCCCGCGATATCCCGGCAGCGTGGTGGCGACTGCCAGGCAAAACTTAACATCACGCGCGGCGGCTTTCGCCAGCACATCATCGACATCTTTATGCAGCGTTTGATAATCCAGGCCATCAAGATGGCAGTGGGAATCGACTAAAAACATGTTCTTATTCTCAGAGATGTGAGACGGGCAGAACCGCCCCGGGTTGCAGGTAATGTTCCCAGCGCAGGAGGCGCTCGGTGAGTAGTAGTTCGCGGTTGACGCCGACCACGCTCAGCAACTGCTCGCGACAGGCGCTAACATCGCGCGTGATAGCTTCAAGACGTGGGCCCGAAAGTGTTTGCGCCAGTTGGTTAACCAGCGTCCAGGCATCTGGATTACTCAGAAGCGTAATCCCCTGTTGCCGCTTCTGCGCATCCAGCAACAGCGATGCCAGCCAGTGCAGACGCACCGGGGCCTGTTCGTGATTCAGAACCGGCAATAATGACAGCCAGTCACCGCTGGTTAACGCGCTGGCTAACGCCTGGCAAAGCTGTTGTCGCGGAGCCCAGTTAGCCTCTTGCAGTAACTCCAGCGCTGCCGCGGGTGCGTTAGCGCTGAGGCGCAACGCGGCCAATAAAGCTTCTTGTGACATTGTCACTTCACGTGCTAACCACCCTAACGCCCAGGCTTCAGAAGGCGGAGTAAGGTGATATGAGAAGCACCGGCTGCGCAAGGTGGCGAGCAGACGCGCCGGCTCCGGGCAGGCCAGGAAAAACCAGGTATTTTCCGGCGGCTCTTCCAGCGTCTTCAGCAAAGCATTGGCGGCGGCATCGGTTAACAACGTCGCATCGTTGATCCACACCACCTTCGCGCCGCCAAGACGCGCGCGCTCATAGAGTTTTTCAGTGATGCCGCGCACCGCATCGATGCCTAGCGCGCTCTTGCCTTTCTCCGGGACAAGCGTGTAGTAATCAGGATGGGTGCCGGCCTGCATAAGCTGACAGCTATGGCAATGGCCGCAGCTTTTATGCCCCTCCGGCTGGCGGCACATCAGGAATCGGCATAATGCGTAGATAAGCGCATCGCCCCCCATTCCCGGCAACGCCTGCAGTAATAACGCATGGTGACCCCGTCCTGCCTGATAACCAGCGACTAGCTGCTCGAAGGACGGGCGTAACCACGGATACCATTTCATGCGCGCTGCTCCGCAACCCATTGCGTGACAACTGCGCGAATGTCGCGCTCAACCGCTTCCAGCGGCTGCGTCGCATCCACCGTGCGGATAGTCGGATCCTGCGCCGCCAGCTCAAGGTAGCGCGCGCGGGTACGATTAAAGAAATTCATCGACTCCTGCTCGATACGATCCAGATCGCCGCGCGCTCGCGCGCGCTTGAGGCCGACCTCCGGCGTCACGTCAAGGTAGAGCGTTAAATCAGGGCGGAAATCGCCGAGCACCGCATCGCGTAGCGTCGCCAGCATTCGCTGATCGATACCGCGTCCGCCGCCCTGGTAGGCCTGAGTTGAGAGATCGTGACGGTCGCCAATGACCCATTGACCGCGGGCCAGCGCCGGCTTGATAACGGTTTCGACCAGCTGTACTCGGGCGGCGTAAAACATCAGCACTTCCGCTTTATCGTTAATGACTTCATCGCCGGTAGACTGGATATCCAGCACCAGGCTGCGCAGTTTTTCAGCCAGGATGGTACCGCCCGGTTCACGGGTAAACACCATATCGCGGATACCCAGCTGTTCGAGTGTCTCAACGACCAGATTGCGTGCGGTCGTTTTCCCCGCCCCTTCCAGGCCTTCGATGACGATATAGTTACTGCGCATGTTTTTCCTTAAGTACTTTTAAATAGTCCTGAACCGAACGGTTATGGCTGGCCAGATTGGTATTGAACGTATGGCCGCCTTTTCCGTCGGCAACAAAATAGAGGTACGGCGTTTTCGCCGGATGCGCGGCCGCATTGAGAGACGCTTCGCCCGGCACGGCGATTGGCCCTGGCGGCATACCGCTAATCACATAGGTGTTATAAGCGGTCGGCGTCTCCAGATCTTTACGCGACAGTTTACCATTATAGCGCTCTCCCATGCCGTAAATTACGGTAGGGTCGGTCTGCAAACGCATGCCAATGCGTAGACGGTTGATAAAGACCGACGCCACGCGATCGCGCTCGGCAGGAACCGCGGTCTCTTTCTCAACGATAGAGGCCATGGTCAGTAACTGGTTTTGATCTTTATACGGTAGATTATCCGCCCGCCCTTCCCAGGCTTTCGCTACCGCAGCGACCATTTTCTGGTGCGCGCGTTTAAGAATGGCGATATCGCTGGTATTGGCGGTGTACATCCAGGTATCCGGCCATAACCAACCTTCAACCCAATCGGCGTGCTCAAGACCCAGCGCTTTGGCCACCGTTTCGTAACTGTCGTCTTCTAAAGTGTGCTTCACATACGGCGCATCGCGCAGCTGACGCAAATAGTCGCTAACGCGCATCCCTTCAACAAACCGTAGCGGGAACTGCGCTTCTTTACCGCTCGCTAAAAGCTGCAGCATCTCGCGCACCGTCATTTGCGGTGTGAAGCGATAGGTACCCGCTTTGAAATGAGAAAGTTCAGGTTCGACGCGCAGCAGCCACTGGAATACGCGTGGACGATTAATGATTTTATCGCCATACAGCTGCTGACCTAGCACCACTCGCCCGGTTCCTGGCTCAAGGGTAAAGATGGTCTCTTCTTTAATA
>OKQK01000101.1_pt1 | contig 30333 bp, 27 predicted proteins | sample 1609911 | NCBI WGS metagenome assembly OKQK01 (sample SAMN04436595, study PRJEB24849) | human gut metagenome | biome: human gut; feature: NICU; material: stool | host: Homo sapiens | place: USA: Saint Louis, MO | collected 2009-11-17 | reverse complement strand
CAATATGACGAATGCCGCTGGCCATCACCGCAAGGGTGACATCAAACGCATTCAGGCTATCGCCAAAACCGGCGGTAAGGTTGAGCATTGAGCCATCGGCCATTAGATAGATTGTTTTCCCCGGCATCCGATAAGCGTTGATATAGGGCATAACCTCTTCATGCGGGAACTGGCGCAGGTGTTCGCAGTCAATCTCTTCCGCCACGTGGCCGACGTTGAGAATAAACACCCCATCTTTAGCGCTGTCCAGCGCCAGGCTGTTGACCACTTTTTTGCCGCCGGTGGCGGTAGCGACGACGTCGGCTGATGCGATGGCATCCTGTAAATCCACGACATGCCAGCCGTCATAAGCGGCCTGTAAACGGCGCGCGGGATCGATTTCCGCCACCATAACCTGGCCGCCGAAGGCTTTTGCCGCGGCGGCGACGCCTTGCCCGACCAGGCCGTAGCCGATCATCAGCACTTTTTTCTCATGTAGGGTCAGGTGAGTAGTCTGGAAGAATGTGTGCCAGGCCGTCAGGCCAACCATATGGCGGTTATGTAGCCCTTCTTTGACCGGCAGATCATCCCAGTTAAAGATAGGGTAGCCGGGGCGAATATCACCGAGGCGATTGACGCCGGAGCCGGTGGCTTCAAGGCCGGCGACGACATTGCCGAACTCGCCGCGCTGGTGGAGCAGAGTGGTAATATCTGCACCCATTTCACAAAGGTGAGTTGGCCCCCAGGCGATGGCTTTTTCCCATGATTCTTGCCAGTCGGCATCACTCATATTGCGCCAGGCGCAGGCTTCCGCGCCGCGCTCCACCAGCCAGGAGACAACCTCATCCTGCACGGTGGTTGGATTGCAGGTGGTCAAAAAGACTTTCGCCCCTTTCTCAAGGAGCCCCTGCACCAGCGGGATCATTTTCATATCGAGATGCATACAGCAGGCCAGGCGCACTTCGCTGAGGTCAGGAAGGGCCGCCACCTGACGCAGGGTACGCGGCATATTCTGGCTGGCCCATGCCACTTCTTTCGTTAAATTTGTCTTATTATTCACCGTATTGTGACCTTTAATCCGTAGAGTGGGTTTAACCCCGGTGGGGAAGATGATTCTAACGCAGGGTGTAAAAATCACATAACCCGCACTGCCCGGTAAAGTTGCAAATAATAGGCATCATAAATACATGGTTGTTAATGAATGGTTAAATAAAGACAATGAAACATCATTTATTCCTATGATGTGAGCGATTCGTTCGATGTTACGCGTTTTACAGCGCCCGCTATTTTCTCGCGCGCGTATTTTTCTTGGCCGTTTAAAACCTCATGCCTTACCCGTTGCTAAAAAGCATATTGTGCTGGGATCGATCGGTGCGGGAACCGGACTGGCGGTGACCAGTATGTTCAGCCACTGGCTGTTGGGTGAGGTAAATCTGTGGTTTATTGCGCCGATGGGGGCCTCGGCGGTATTGCTATTTGGCGTGCCCAGCAGCCCGCTTGCTCAGCCCTGGTCTATCGTTGGCGGCAACGTGCTTTCGGCGCTGATCGGCGTCACCGTCGGACTACTGGTGCCGGATAAGGCAATCGCCTGCGGCCTGGCGGCGGCGCTGGCGATCGCCGGGATGTACTTTTTGCGTTGTCTGCATCCACCTGGCGGCGCGGTGGCGCTCACGGCCATCCTTGGCGGCGCCGGCGTACACAGTGAAGGCTACCAGTTTGTGCTGACGCCGGTATTATTGAACTCCATGATGTTGGCGCTGCTGGCGATCGTCTTCAACAATCTGGTCGGGCGCCGCTATCCGCATCCGCTGGCGGCGGAAGAGGTGAAGCCGAATGTAGTGCCGATGGGGATTGCAGTCACTCGCGAAGATATTCACGCCGCGCTGATGGAAGGGCAGTTCCTTGATATCGGCGAGGACGATGTGCAGGAACTACTGGAGAATATCGAACAGCAGGCTCGGCTGCGTCTTGCCGCCGGTCAAAAAGCGCGCCAGTGATGCTATTAAGACACCCGTTGCAATGCCTTAGCTAGCGCCAGCCTGAATCGCTCGATGAGGTCGGGTTCACCGGGCAATAATTCGGCGAGCGTAATCGTTTTGTCCGCGCGGTAGACCTTACCGCTGCCGAGCAGCGCCTCGATATCATTGGCCGCCTGATGTGCGGCCTGCAGATCGGCATCCAGTAATATCACGGCGTGAGCCAGGACAATGTGACCCTGGCTTTCGGCTATGGGCCGCCAGTATTGAGCGGTACCGGCAATCTTGCGCGCGTTTTCTCCCTCACCGCAGGCCAGATTATAGCGGCCGTCGCAAAAAGAACCGCTGACGGCCTGAAAATGGCTTTCGACGCCAAGAGTCGAAAGCGTGCGTTGCAATATTCCACATAACAACAGATAGATGGGTTCGGCGGCTTCGCCTAATGGCTGGATTACCGGCCAGGCAAGACTCAGGTTGAGGATCCCCGGTCCCTGCGGCACCAGCCCGCCTCCGGATCGACGCATCCACACCGGCCAGCCACGGGCGGCAAAGGATTCACTGACGGTGGCCAGATTGGCGAATTTCCGGTAACTGCCAGGAACCACGAACCCTTGCGGCGCCTGCCAGAGTTGAGCGACGGCTTCGCCGCGGCGCGCGCGCTCGAACAGAGGCTGTTCGGCGAGCGTGGGATCATCGCATTGGACAATCGGTAATCCGCCGATATTGAAGCGGATGGGCAAACAGCCTGCGTTATGTGGTTCGCGCATAAAGCCTCCGTTTTTATGCCGGATGGCGGGTTTTCATCAACATCGCCGTAACGGCGGAGAGCAGGCAGCCGGCCGTCAGATAAATCGCCACGCTATGCCATGACCCGCCAGAGAAGGTGACCAGCGCGGCGGCGATAAATGGCGTAAAACCTCCGCCGACCACGCTGGCCACCTGGTAGCCTACGCCTGCGCCGCTGTAACGATAGCTGGCGCCAAACATTTCGGTAAACATCGGCTGCTGTACGCAGACCACCATATCATGGGCGATGTTGGCCAGCATCAGGGCAAAAAACAGGATCCAGAACAGCGAGTGCTGCTCCAGCGCCATAAAGAAGGGGAAGCCGCTTAATGTTCCGATCAGTGCCCCGGTAATATAGATACGACGGCGGCCAAACCTATCCGCCAGCCACGCAAAGCAGGGAATGGTAATACAGCTAATACCGCCCACCAGCAACCCAATATTGAGGAACAGTTCACGGGGCAGGCCGAGGTTTTGTGTCGAGTAGTTGAGGGCGAAGGCGGTCACGATGTACATCGTTAACAGTTCACACAGGCGCAGGGCGATGATCAATAAGAAGGCGCCGGGATGGCGCGCCAACGCTTCCAGTACCGGCAGGCGTTTTTTCACCGCGGCTGGCGTTTTCTGCAGCTGTTGTTCAAATTCTGCCGACTCGCTCATGCCTTTGCGGATCCACAATGCCCCCAGTACCAGCACTACGCTAAACAGGAATGGCAGGCGCCAGCCCCAGCTAAGGAACTGCTCATCGGTGGTGAAACTGCTGATAAGCGATACCAGCCCAGTAGAGAGTAACAGACCGACGCCATAACCCACCTGCACGCCGCTGCTATAGAACGCCTTTTTGTTTTTTGGCGCGCTTTCAACCGACAGCAACGCCGCGCCGCCCCATTCGCCGCCGACGGCGAAGCCCTGCACTGCGCGTAAAATAACCAACAAAACCGGCGCCCACCAGCCAATCTGGTTAAAGGAAGGCAGTAGGCCGATGCAGGCGGTGGCAATTCCCATCATCCACACGGTCATCATCAGCATGCGCTTACGGCCTAAACGGTCGCCGAAATGGCCGAAGATAATGCCGCCGAGCGGGCGGAAGAGGAAGCCGACGCCGAAGGTCGCGAAGGCTGCGAGCGTGCCCATCGCCGGGCCAATTTGTGGGAAAAATTCGCGGTTGAACACCAGTGCGGCGGTAATGCCGTACAACAGAAAATCGTACCAGTCGACGACGGCGCCAGCAAAGCTTCCCCATGCCGCACGACGAGCGCGATGAAGAGAAGCAACCCCCTTGCCGGAGTCGGGAGAAATAAGCGTTGAGTCCATGCCTGTCCTGTTTGTTGTTAACTTGTTATTATTTGAATGAGACGCTTTCTTATCTTCGCGCCGTTAAGGAGATTACCGCGCATAAGCGCAGCTGAAAAGTTTTTTACCAGCATGAAAGACAATAAAGTAAAAAATGTCTAAATCGAACATTTAATTTCCACCACTGGTGTGGGTTAACTGTTGACCATAACTGCTATTTTATTTTTGTGGCCCTACTGGGACAGCTTTTAAGAATTCACGTAAATGGTTTACAATTACTATCTCCAACGCTGGATATGGTGGGTGATATGCGTCTAATTTTTGCAGTTTTATTTTATGTTTTGGTTTTACCCAATGCTTTCGCAGAAAAACTGCCTGCGCCAACAGGCAAACCCGTTTTAACCATTTCAGGAAAGATTACCAATACAAACGAAGGTGATACCGCCGTATTTGACATTGCCGCACTAGAAAAATTGGGCAATGAGACAGTGATCACCACTACTCCGTGGTATTCAGGGAAAGTGCGCTTTGATGGTATTTCACTTAGCAAACTTATGGACTTAGTGGGCGCGCAAGGTAAGACGGCGAAGGTGATGGCCCTTAACGATTATACTACTGAGGTACCAGTGGAGGATTTTCATAAATTCCCGGTGATCCTGGCGCTGAAGATGAATGGTGAATATATGCGCATTCGTGATAAAGGGCCTCTTTTTATTGTTTATCCCTACGATAGTAGCGCGGAGTTACAGAACCAAATCTATTATTCCCGCTCAGCATGGCAGGTTTCAAAGATTATAATTGAGTAAGGCTCTGATCTTGAATCGAATACTCACTGCCATTATTTTGTCGCTTTTTATCGTCACCGGATACATTACCTATCTGGTGCATGAGCGGCAGAGTGAGCTGCAAAAATTAACCCGTTATACCGACTCGTGGTCCGTATCCCAGATGGTCTCCGAATACATGCGTCTCGAGGCTCGTTTAAGCGCCCTGGCGCTGAACGTGAAGGGGACCGACCGCGATGAGGTACGCCTGCGCCTGGAAATAATGATGAGTCAGATCGAGCTGCTGCAACAGGGCGATCTTGGCCAGTTCATCAGAAAAAGCGAGCAGCGGCAGGCAACGGTGACCAGTCTGATTCAGATCCTCGATCAACTCGATCGGCAACTGGACACCATGACGCCTGAGCAGATGGTGACTCTGCTGCATACCATGAGTAAGTTAGATGGTCCGATGACCTCACTGGCCTCCATGACCCTGGCGCAGGACTTTGATGTCGTTAATCTTACGCACGATAAGATTCAGCATCTCTATTACATCTATTCGGTGATTTCAATCTTGCTGATTACGATGTGTATCACTCTTGGGCTATTGATGCTTCGGCAAAATAACAACTTGCGCCGCGCTCATGTGCGTATGAAATTGCTCGCGAATGATTTGCAGCTGTCGAAAGAGAAACTGCAGGTACAGAACCGCCGGTTGCAATATGATGCTTATCACGATTCGTTAACAGGCATGCCTAATCGCCTTTCTTTCTGGCAGAGGCTACAGGAAGTAGTCAATCATGTGAAACCTTATAATGGTTGCGCAGTGGTTATGTTGTTCGACCTGGATAATTTTAAAGATGTTAACGATACCCTGGGGCATGATGCTGGTGACAAACTGCTGCAGGAGCTCGCCAGCCGCCTGTCGTTCTTCCGTAAAACATCAGAGACGCTGTACCGGCTTGGCGGCGACGAATTTGCCCTGGTATCGCAAGATCTGAGCGAAGAAATGGCACTGGAGCGGGCGAATGTGATCCGCGAGAAAATCAGCCAGCCGTACCAGATCTACGATTCATTAATTAACATCGGGGCTTGCATTGGCATCGTAATCTCCGATGCTGAAAGTCGCACCGATTACTTATACAAATGTGCCGATCTGGCGTTGTATGAAGCGAAAAAATCCGGTGCGGGAAATGTGGAGATTTTCCGTCCCGGCATGTTGCAACGTTTACAGGACAACAAATCCTTTGAGGACGATCTGCTGCATGCACTGGAAAACGACCAGTTCAAGGTTTACTACCAACCGATCGCCGACACGGTGTCGCGTGAAATTTATGGTTACGAAGCGCTGGTTCGCTGGTTTCATCCGCTGCGGGGCATGGTACCGCCCACGGAATTTATCCCGGTGGCGGAGAAAACCGGCCTGATTAATCAACTCGGCGAGTGGGTACTGAAAACCGCCTGCGAGGAAGCGGCCCGCTGGGAGCAACCGCTGAAGGTTTCGGTTAACGTCTCACCGATTCAACTTATCAATACCTCACTCACAGACACGGTGGTTGCGGTGCTAAAGAAGACGGGCCTCGACCCGCGGCGCCTTGATCTTGAGATTACGGAATCTGATGTATTTAACGAAAATACGCGCTCGCTGGAGATCCTCAGCCAGTTACGCGAGCAGGGGATTCAGATTTCGATTGACGATTTTGGCACCGGGTATTCGTCATTGTCACGGTTGAGTTATTTCCCCTTTGATAAGATCAAAATTGATCGCTCGTTTGTGGTCAATATACCTATGCAAAAAGATGACCTCGATATTGTGCGCCTGATCATCAGTATGGGTAAAAGCTTACATATGCGTATTGTCGCCGAAGGTGTTGAAACCGAGGAACAATTAACCTCGCTGCAACAATTAGGTTGCGATCTTGTTCAGGGCTATTTAATTGGCAAGCCAGGGCAGTTAAATAACAACTGAAACAAGATAATCCTCAGTCTTTAAACTGGCGCCGGTGAACTATCACTGGCGCTTTTTTATATTTTAAATAACGATAATCCTTAATGGGTATAAATGGTGGTAGGTAAAATAGATTCGAAAAAATAATACCCTTAGCAATTGAAAGGGGTATATGATATGCAATATATCGTTCCATTCGCGCGCTATTTCACGGCGCGGAAAGAGAGGCAAATCATGCAGCGAATCATTATACCTACCCATTATGTTCAGACCCGTTCCACCCCCATGTGGACCAAAGAGACCGCGCCCGCGTCCATCTGGAAGCGCCATCTTGATGCCGGTACGCGACAGGGCGTCTACCCGCGTTTGTCGGTGATGCAGGGCGCAATACGCTATTATGGTTATGCCGATGAAACGAGCCCAGACCCTGTTGAAACGATGACTATTGAAGCGGGGCAGTTTGGTGTCTTTCCTCCGGAAAAATGGCACTGCATTGAGGCATTAACTGACGATACCGTATTTAATGTCGATTTTTACGTCGACCCTAAAATTCTGATTGAGGGATAAGTTGAGTCTATGAACAGTGAAAATAAAGGTTACTCATTAGCGATAGTCAATAACAACAATAATGAAAAACGAGAGAAAATTTATCTCAAGCCGATGGCGCTTTATGTCCCTGATATCGCGGTTCAGGCAGTAGCGGAATTGCTTCAGGATCTTTCAACCGATAACGCGCAGGGAAAAGGGTTCAGCCTGATGGTGACGAACAATAATAACGGTGTATCGGTAGATAAAGATTTTGCTGCAATCGAGGCGCTTCAGGATCCACTGCATGCCGCTGATGCGGTGAAAGAGCTCATCAATATTGTGCGCGGTTATGAATCTGACGAAGAGACTAACGTCTGCGGTTGGTAAAAATTCAGTCAGGCAGATATCGTCCGATATCTGCCTCTTTCTCTGGTTTCAACTCATCGCTATCTGCTGCAGTAGCCAGTCCCGCAAGGCGCTGATATCGGCGCGCTGGGCTAGCTCTTGTGTCGCCACCAGATAATAGTTTGCTCCCGGTAAGAACATTTCAAATGGTGCCGTTAATACCCCGCGTTGCAACAGATCGCGCGCCAGCAGTTCGCTGGCAATCACCACGCCTTGTCCCGCCACCGTCGCCTGTAGCGCATGCGTCTCGTCGCTGAAGGTTAACCCTGCGTCGATATTCAGCTGCGGTGGTCCGTAGCGGCGTTGCCAGTTCTCCCAGCCCGGCGAATCTGCCGGAACGTGACGATGTTCAACGTGGAACAGGGTCGCGTGACGCAAATCCTCCAGCCGTGTAATACCTAGCGCGGGGCTGGCGACGACGATAAATCGGTCTTCATGTAGCAAGGTACAGTGCAGTCCGCGCTCCGGCGTCTCACGATAGCGAATCGCGACATCCACGCTGCGCTGGTTGAGATCCACCCGTTCGACGCTGGTATGTAGCCGCAGGTCAATGGCGGGGAATTCCGCTTTAAATGCTGCCAGTCTCGGTACCAGCCAGTGAGTCAGAAAGTTGGAAGTCGTGGTGACGGTGAGTGACGGCGGCTGGTGTGAGCGAACAATTTGCGCGGTAGCCTCTTCCAGCGCGCTAAAGGCGCGCTGGGTGCCGACATAGAGAATTTCGCCGCTTTCGGTAAGGCTGACGCCAAGGGCATTGCGTTCACAGACCCGACACTCCAGCACGGATTCCAGCAGCTTGATTTGATGACTTACTGCGGTAGCGCTCACCCCGAGCATATCGGCGGCGCGTTTAAAACTGCGGCAGCGGGCAACGGCATGAAAGGCGCGTAGCGCGCCCAGTGGGGGGAGACGGTTTTTTCTCATGGCTGAGTTTTTCTCATCTATGGCTGAAATCTATGCGTTTGTCTGGGTAATTATACAGGTGCTAGTCTACTGAAATGTGAAATAAGCAGTGAATTTAATTCATCATCGTTTGAGAATGTCAGGAGTGAAAAATGAGTATTTTCCTGCACCCGCGTGCTGCGGTAGCGACATCCGGTGCTGAACTGCCTGCGCAAGCTATCGCGCTAAGCAGCTTATTCGCGGCAGGCGCGCTGTTATTGAGCATTTCCGCCATTATCGGCGCTATCGCCAGTTTGGCGTTGCTATTGGCGCTGGCGGGAGCTTTTGCTGTTGGCTATGCAATCGCGCGTTGGCAGCCGTGGCCAGCGCATTATTGCGTGACAATATCGTGTTATGCCTTTGTGCTGTCCGCTATAGGTTGGTTACTGGTTCTGGTGATATGGAATAGCGAACATGGTTGGCTGGAGCTCATTCCGGGAATCGTCTTTGGTGGATTAGGGCTGGGCATTGTCTGGCAAACCCATGCGGCAGAAAGAGGTTTTTTGGGGATGATGGCGAACATCCCGACGATAGCGAGTATCGTTTTTATTACCCTGGCGATTCTGCTAACCAGTCACTATGCCGATTCAGGAAAGGGAGGCTTTGTCTACGCTCTGGCGGTGCTGGTGGATCTGGCGTTGCTGGGAGCAGCGCTGGTTAAAATCAGGCTGCAGGATGAGCACAGCATCAAATACGAATGATCGAACGCGTAGATAATTTCTGAATAGAGTTAGATTGAAAGTATTGCGATAAGAAAGCAAAAAGCCTGCTCGTAAGCAGGCTTTTCTGAATCTGGCTCCTCTGACTGGACTCGAACCAGTGACATACGGATTAACAGTCCGCCGTTCTACCGACTGAACTACAGAGGAATCGTGTGAACGGGGCGCATGTTAGCGAGTGTGTTACGGGATGTCAAAGGAGAATACGTCTTTTGCGATCGTTCGCTGGTAAATTCAGCAGTAGCGGTGATTTTATTACTATTTAAGCGAAAATTTGAGCGAATTCAGAGGGATGAAAAGCTAAAGTTGTGGAAATAAAAAAGCCTGCATGTAAGCAGGCTTTTTTGAATCTGGCTCCTCTGACTGGACTCGAACCAGTGACATACGGATTAACAGTCCGCCGTTCTACCGACTGAACTACAGAGGAATCGTGTGGAGTGGTATCTTAGCGGCGAAAAAATTTTTGTCAAACATCAATTCAGTTGTGATGCAACGCTTGCCGCATCTATCAACAATTTGTCGTATTTGCCGACAATTTACCAGGAAAAATACTTTGCAGGATTAGCATTTCTCAATCATCATTTGAAATGTTGTTTCAACTCTTCTCACTAAGGTCTCCCTTGAACGTCACTTCAGCAGTACGCCAGGCCGTAGCGCGCACGTCCTGGTTTAAAAAGCGCAAGAGCTATCGTGTGCTCTACTGGCGTGAAATCAGTCCCCTTGCCGTACCGATCCTGCTGGAAAACGCCTGCGTATTATTGATGGGCGTGCTGAGTACTTTCCTTGTAAGCTGGCTCGGCAAAGAAGCAATGGCCGGGGTGGGGTTAGCCGACAGCTTTAATATGGTCATCATGTCGTTCTTTGCCGCGATTGATCTTGGCACCACCGTGGTAGTGGCCTTCAGCCTCGGCAAGCGCGACAGAAAACGGGCAAGGGCGGCTGCGCGGCAATCGCTGGCGATCATGACCTTGTTCTCGATCGTGCTGGCGGCGGTTATTCACGCCTTTGGCCAGCAGATTATCGATATCGTTGCCGGCGACGCCACGGTTCAGGTTAAAGCGCTGGCCCTAACCTATCTCGAACTGACCGTGCTGAGCTATCCAGCGGCGGCCATTGCCTTAATTGGTAGCGGCGCGCTTCGCGGCGCGGGGACCACCAAAATACCGCTGTTAATTAACGGCGGGATGAATATTCTCAATATTATTATCAGCAGTATCCTGATTTACGGCATTTTCTCCTGGCCGGGGCTCGGCTTTGTCGGCGCCGGGTTGGGGCTGACTATTGCCCGCTATATTGGCGCGTTGGCAACCATCTGGGTATTGATGACAGGTTTTAACCCGGCGCTGCGTATTTCGCTGAAGAGTTACTTTAAGCCGTTTAACTTTGCCATTATCTGGGAGGTGATGGGGATTGGTATCCCGGCGAGCATCGAATCGGTACTGTTTAACGGCGGCAAGCTACTGACGCAGATGTTTGTTGCCGGTATGGGGACCAACGTCATCGCCGGGAACTTTATTGCCTTCTCGGTGGCTTCGTTAATTAACCTGCCGGGTAACGCGCTGGGATCGGCTTCTACCATTATTACCGGTAAACGGCTGGGGAAAGGGCAGGTTGGTCAGGCGGAACGTCAGGCCTGGTTCGTGTTCTGGCTGTCGACTATTATTTTGACGCTTATTGCCTGGGGCACCGCGCCGTTCGCTGGCCTGATCGCTTCGTTCTACACCAGCGAAGAAGACGTAAAAGTGGTGGTTAAAGAGTTATTGTGGCTCAATGCCCTGTTTATGCCAATTTGGTCGCTCTCCTGGACCTTACCCTGCGCCTTTAAAGGCGCGCGCGACGTGCGTTACACCATGTGGGTGTCGATGCTGGGTATGTGGGGCTGCCGGGTGGTAGCTGGCTATACGCTGGGGATCATGCTGGGCATGGGCGTCATCGGCGTCTGGCTGGGTATGGTGCTCGACTGGGCGGTGCGTGGCCTGTTGTTCTATCGCCGGATGATCACCGGGCGTTGGTTGTGGAAGTACCCGCGATTAAAAGCTCGGTTGGAAGAAAAGGCATGAATATACTGAAAAAACGTTACTTTTTAGGCGAAGTGAAGAATAAATCGGCAAACGATCACCAATATAAAAAACATCTTTGACATGGCAGAGCGTGGTCGCTAATATTCGCCCCGTTCACACGATTCCTCTGTAGTTCAGTCGGTAGAACGGCGGACTGTTAATCCGTATGTCACTGGTTCGAGTCCAGTCAGAGGAGCCAAATTCAGGACTTCATGAAGTCACGCTTCGTGAAGTTATCAAAAAGCCTGATGATGCTAATGTATCATCAGGTTTTTTTGTTTTACTGGTCAGCCTAAGGTATTGAGACAAACCACATAGTCAGGTTTGTCTCAGCAAGGGATTAGGGTTTTAGTAACCGGGTAACCAGCGCGGCAACTTTATCATTGTGGCTATGGGCGATATTAAAGCGCATATAGCGTAGCCCTTCTGCTTTTTGACAAAACAGCGTACCTGGCGCCAGAGCCAGACCCTGCGCTAATGCTCTTTCAGCCAGCGTTTCACTATCGATATGTTCAGGCAATTCAGCCCATAAAAACAACCCGTAAGAATGGACGACCGGGAAACGACAACCTGCTTCCTGAAGCCAGCTTTTTACCCGCGAGGAGACGTCACTCAAATTACCAATAAGCCGGCGCTGATGGCGATTATAGCTACCGTCACGGAAGAATTGATGTAATGTCTGCTCGGTAAATTCACAGGTGACGCCGCCAGTCTGCTGTTTTAGCTGTACTAATTTTTCAGCCAGCAATGGGTTCGTTGCAATATAGGCAACCCGCATATTGGCGCTCAGCAATTTTGAGAAGCCGGATATATAACTGGCATTAGTGAGCCCGGCAAGCGCCGACATTGGCTTGGTTGCCGGTTCCATCAGGTCATGATACAGATCATCTTCAATGAGATGACAATCGTAGCGGTTTAATACGGTGATTAAAGCAAACATCTCTTCCAGACTATAACTTTGCCCGGTGGGGTTGTGCATTAGTCCGGAGGTGAGATAAGCCCTGGGCCGGGACTCTTTTAATAAGGTTTCAAGCTCATCAATATCAACCCCTGTATGACCGCGAGGGATAAAGACAACATTGGCCTGATGCTGACTCAGACTGGCGCGAAAATTGAAATAGCAAGGGTCGTCAATCAGCACGGTATCGCCAGGTTTGATCAGAATACGGAACAGCATGTCGATGGCATTCATGGTGCTATTCGCCATAATAATCTGCTCAACCGGTACGCTAATTCCCGCCTCATTCATTTTCATCTGCAGTGTTTTTCTCAATGGCAGGTATCCTCGTGGATTACCGTACTCAGAGAATTTTAGCTGCGGTTTGCGGATAATCTGGCGTAGCGCTTTACGGAAAAATTCAGTATCCAGCCACTCTTCAGGCAAAAAACCGCATCCGGGACGAAGAATATCGCTACTTTTTGCAAAAGCGTGTTTCAGTCTTGAATGCAGATCGGGGCTGACTAACGAAAGAGGCTTGTCGGCGTCAATCTCAGTCGTTTGCCGTGCATGGCTGACAAAATATCCTCTTCCCTGAATAGAGGTGATCAGTCCTCTGGCACGCAAACGTTCCAGTGCTTCCACAACGGTAAATTTACTGGTTTCAACCTGGTCGCAGAATTCCCTCAGGGAAGGTAAACGACTGCCCGGTAATAATTGGCCGCCGATGATTGCCGCGCTGATAAAATCAACAATCTGGGTGACTTTGGCAGTGCCATTCACCAGTTGTAGTTGGGATAAGCTAAAAATGGGGCTACCTCTGATACTTGCCTTGACTCTTCGAACTGTACCGGAGATTTTACCTGTAAGGAAAGCGAATATTTCGCTAAACATTCTATGAACAGTACTACACTAACGCGATATATCTTTAGCCCATCAATTGTGGTTCTGAAGATGAGTGTATGACAGCGACAAAAAATAACTTTTATTTATTATTTATCAAAAGGTTGGGAGCGTCTTCCGCCCAGCTATTGTTACTACGGATGGTCTCTGCAATTGCCCTGTTTTCTCTGCTCGGGCAGGCCAATGTTTGGTTAGACACGACCAGTAATGCCTTACTGGCTTTTGGTTATCGGTTTCTGTTGATATTGACCCCATTGACGCTAGGTCTGTTTGGTCAACGTGCATTAATAGTTACTCTGTCGGTGTCGCTGCTGGGAATAGTATTATTAGCACTAAATGTTGCAACGGGCGTCAATTGGCTGGCGGTGGTCCTCTTTAGCTATGGTGTAGCCGTGCTGGGTTATATCGTGAAGAATGATGCGGCCAGAACCCCGGCAGGAGCGGCTAATAATAAAATTATGCTTAATCTCGGCAGTCTGTGTGCCGGGTTATTATTACTCTATCCGCACTGGAGTCCATTATTATTTTATATTGTAATTGCTGCTTTATTGCTCGTTTGTTTACCAACCGCACGCCATTTTAGTTTATCAAGTGACCTGACGGCGCAGACGCTACTGACGAAGAACTTTGCCAAATCAGGAAAGTTGAAATGGGTATTAGCAGGGATTGTTACTGGGGTTAAATTATTTGCGGTATTCTCTATCCTGCCGCAGGAAATACTGGTTCATCGACAGACTCTACCAGCCTGGTATGGCATGATGATCATCTTTAACAGCGCAATTGTTGCATTAATACAGATACCATTAATGGCGCTTATTAATCGCAGTGGCGATAAAGCAATGCTGATGTCGATAGTGATTATACTTCTTGGCTTGATCGTTTTGGCAGTACCTGGCATTTTCCATGTTTATACTTTTTGGGGAGCAGCGGTATGGCTAACAATACTATCAATTGCTGAATGTGCATTGAGTTATATTGATTATTGTGCAGCGCAAGAAAATTCTCTGTTAATAAAAGAGTTGTCCGTCAGTCTTGGCGCAGGATTAACGGTTCTGGTTATGCGTTATTTTCCGGTGGCGATTAACACAGAAGTGCTTTCTTTAATTTCTATTGTCGCGTTATTACTTTGGCTGTGGAAATATAAGTACTCATCAAATAAATTCTATAAGGAAAATATAGATGCCGTCAGTGATGTTTGTGAAAAGTGAAACTGAATTCACTTTCAGGGATGTGGTGAGCCTTTTAGAATGCAGGGAGAACATGAGGTTTGGTTGTAAAACTGGAAACTGTGGGTTGTGTCGAGTCAAGGTATTATCAGGGATGGAGAATATCACGGGCAAGACTTTAAAAGAGAAACGTTTATTCAAATTGCTTGGTATAGAAGATCAAACGGTGCGGCTGGCGTGCCAGTGCAAAATTAGCGGTGATGTCACTTTAATTGAAAACTATCTGGAGTAATGTATGAAAAATCGTATTAAAGACACGTCTATTGTACGTAATGAACCTTTTCTGAATGCAGAAAAAAGCGCGCAGGTAAAACGTGAAATCGACGACTTTCTTGATACCAAGATCATCGAGTGGGAAAATACGGTTCCTTCGGCAAAACATCTTGAAGGCAAAGAAATTAACAAAGCGTACTATCAGCAGACGTTGATTGAACATGCATGGCGTATTCGCCTGATGCGTAGCGCCCAGGCTAATGCGTTACATAAAATCACCCAGTTTAATGCTGAAGCCGCACAGCTCTACGCCGCTTATCAGGATGAAGAGATGCTTCATGACACCTTGTTCATTCAGGATGCTGAGAGCCAGGGTATTAGTAAAGAGACTATCTATAGCACTGAACCTAGCTTCTATACACGTCTTCTCAGTGGATTCCTGTACTTTGTCGCCGAGCACGAAAAACCACTGGGCGTGGTTTGCTATAGCTACCTTGTCGAATACACTACTCAAAAACTGACGCCCAAACAGATTAAGGCACTCGGTGAATCTCTGGGTAAAGATAAGATTATCGGCCAGGCCGCACATTTGAATACTGACCTTGTTGAGGATCATACCCAGGATATGTGGAATATTTTGAGTCTGCTGGTGGAGTCTGATGACGATATTCAGGATCTTAAACGCTATTTCTCTGAAATTCAGGAGTTGTTGAAGTTATTCTTTGTTGAATTACATAATAAAACAATCAACGCATAAAAACTAATAAAAATAGTCACAATGCAATTAAGGTTGCAGGGATTACTGCAACCTGATTATTAAACGACAGAGTTGGTGGGGCAGTGATGAACAAAGCAATTCTTATTTTATCACATCAATTATTATCGATGGTGGCGCCTATAAAAAAGATAGTTGAGGATAATGGCTATGCTTGCTACGTCCTCTCATCTACTTCAAGTAAGGCGACAGCACCGCAGTGGGAAATTGATGAAAAACAATTTAGCATTACTTCTTCATTATATTTAGAAAAAGCAGATATCGATCTTTTTTTGCAAACGACGGGTAAGAATGTCGATTTTGCCGGATGTCTTAGCGTATGGGATGGTTATCGCCACTTGATGTCTTATGCCAACCACATTTTTGGTGCCAGGGATATTGGCGAAGAGGTGGTAGCCAGGCTGCGCGATAAGCTAGTTATGCGCCAGGTATTACAGGCCGCAGGGCTAACGGCCGTCACAAGCCAGGTTTTAAATGAAGCATTATTTGAATCCATAAGTCACCCTGAACAGTATTTTATTAAACCACGTATTGGTTTAGCGTCAATGGGAACGTTTCCTGCAAAATCATTGACGGAGTATGCTCAACTCGAACACCTGTGGATGCGTGCAGCGGAAGACAAAAATTATGAAGGCATTTTTTCTCGCGATAATGGCTTTATTCTTGAAGGCTTTATTTCCGGCGTAGAGTGCAGCTTTGAGATCGCTATTGATAACGGCGTAATGGATGTTCTGGCTGTTCATGAGAAACTTGACGTGACCCAGGAAACCTATTCTGTACTGGAGGGAGCCTGTATCTGCCCGCCGCGATCGTTAACGACGGCGCAGGTGGAAGCGGGAAAAGTACGTCTGGATGAAATAATGAAAGCGCTCGGTGCCGATACCGGCGTTTATCATGTCGAGATGAAATTCGATCCACAACTGCAATGGGAAGTCGTAGAGATTAATCCCCGGATTGGTGGGGCCTATATTGTTGATAGCACTAAAATTCATTCCGGAGCGTGCTTACTGGAAACCTGGCTGATGTTAATCCTGGGGAGGAGCCATGTGCGTAGTGCTGCGCCGGCTCGAACGACATTTTTCCGCGTGTTCTTCGGCCAGTCAGGGAAAACGCTGCTGCGTATTCAACGCAGTACTCTCGAATTACCCGCAGTGCAAGAAAAAGTGCTTTATAAAGCCCTGGATAAATTACCTTCGGTGGAACGCGAAATATTTTTAGGTATGGCGTTGTGGGATATTACCGATATGGCGATATCTGAACACCCTATATTTTTTAAGCAAACCAACGATTATCTGATTACGGAGTATCAGTAATGAAAATAGTCATCCTGCATCGTATTCCATTTGACAAGATCCGCTACGATCAGATTATCGACCACCAACTGCATGAGGTTTATTATATTTGCCTGCAGGGGAACTCTGATGATTTCCCCTCCGAGGCGAAGGTGATCATGCTGGAGAGTCAGCATTTCGAGCCAGCTGAGTTAATTAATTTTTATGCGCCGGTGTTTGAGTATGCCGATCGTATTATTTCTCGCTCCGAATACGATCTGCTTGCCGCGGCGACCCTGCGGGAGCATTTTTCGATTAGCGGCGATAAACTGGCTGAGATTCTTCCTTTGCGCAATAAATGGATTATGCGCAGTCGCTGTAAACAGCAGGGGATTCCTCAGCCTGAGTTCTGGCATCCGCTGGAATTTATTCAACTAGCGCCTCGTGCGGGTAAATTCGTGCTTAAACCACGAACTGAGGCTTCCAGCAATGGGATTATGGTGGGGGATTTCGCGACTATCAAACAGGCATCGTTAGCTCTTAAGGATGATGAAACGATGCTGGTTGAAGAATTTATTGATGGCGTTATTTACCATTTTGATGGTTGGATGCATAAAGGAATACCGCTGGCTTTCGTGAGTAGTCACTATATTCGAGACTGTTTGAGCTTTGCCGATGGCGTGCCGCTGGGATCGGTACAAACCACTACTGAAGCCGCGCATATCGATTTAGTCGTTAACGCCCTAAGTGTATTAGGACACCAGAACGGCAGTTTCCATTTTGAGGCTATTCGAGATGCGGAAGGTAATTTCTGGTTTCTGGAAGTTGCCGCACGGGTTGGCGGGGCCGCAGTGGCTGAAACATTCCAGTTACGTACAGGCCTTAATCTTTATCACGCTGATTTACGTTACCAGTTGTTTGGTAATCCGCCAGTGTGTATCGATCTTATTAATGCTGTCTACTATGGCTGGTTCGTCTATCCAGCTCACCAGCTTAACTCTGCTTATACGCTCAACTTTTCGGCTGAGGAGTGGCAGGAAAATCTACTGCATTATCAATCCAATCAGGATGTCTCCTCGCGCGGCACAATTTCTTACTCACCGACAACCTCACCATTGAGTGGTGTGGTCTTTGGCGAGCAAACGAAAATCGCAAGAGTCATTGAGTCAATTTTTAATACCTGCACAGTGGAAGCCTTATCATGAATACGCCATGCTTTATTGTCGTTGGATATAATAACGTCAGAATTTATGATGTTGCTAAAATTCGCGTTGAGGCACAAAAATATTTTGACGCCAAAGTTGTATTAATTACTGAGAAAAAAACAGCAAGCGATGAGCAATTTGCTGATCTGGTGATTGAAACAACGCTTGAAGTTACACAACTCCCGGCCTCAGTGGATGTCGTTCATCAATATCTGGCAACCGAATCACTCTCTCCCATCGGTATTTTACCATTTTCCGATCGAGGTGTTCCTTTGGGGGCGCTGCTGGCGCAAAAGAACAGACTACCCGGCGCGCTGCCAGAACAAGCAAAAGCAGGGCTGGATAAGCAAATATTCCGTCAACTGGATGCCAGGGCTTCATTCCATCCCGCCGGTTATCGGACGGTAACCAGCCAGCCGGTAACATCATTGAATGAACTTAAAGATCTGGTCGATTCGTTAGGCGGTAAGGCGTTTATCAAGCCAGCGAAGGAGGGCAATAGCCGCGGGTGCCAGGTGATTGAGTGTATTGAGCAATGCGAGTCTATCTGGGCTTCACTGGCGCCTTATCGCGAAGCAGGGATCCTGGTGGAATCTCTTATCGAAAATGCGAAAGAATTTAGTTGGGATAGTGTGGCGGGTAAGCAGTGGATCACGGAAAAGCATACTACTGAAGGCCACTACCGTGCGGAGTATCAACAGGTGGTGCCTGCCCGTTTGACCCCGGCGGATGAAATACTGCTGCGTTCTGCAGGCGAACATATGCGTGAACTGGTGTCGCCGTCAAATGGCGCCTGGCATAACGAAATATTTTTACTTCCCGGCGCGACGGCCGCTGTTGAAACCAATATGCGCCCTGCCGGTATGCATATTTGGGATCTGGCGATGTTGAGCTTTGAAAATTTCAATCCATGGCTGCTGTGGCTACGTTGGGCTGCGGAGGGTAAATATACGGCTGAGCCGCTCAAACAGAACTATTACTCTGGTATCCGCATGCTTCGGGCCCGCGTATCAGGAACCTTGCAGGCATTACCAGATGTTGAGCAATTGGCATTGCAGGCGGGTATTACGCTTCATGAAGCCAGCTTTTCAGCCAAAATCGGCGACATCCTTAATGGCGAAATTAAGACGAATGCCGATTTTATTGGCCATATCATTTTGCGCGATAGTAGCCATGAGCAGTTACTCAATTCATTAGAGACGCTGGCGGCGGCTATTGAGTCTGCCGCTGAAATTAGCTAAGCGCGTGGAGCACAAATGAAATCCTCTTTTATCTGGCACGATAAACGTAGTCTGAACTATTTGCTGTCGTTGTTCATATTCAGCCTCGGCAGCTTTATTATCAATCCTTACTATGCCATTTATGTGTCAGATAATTTAGGTTATGGCGTGGCATTTGCCGGTGTGTTGGTCTCAATTAAAGTCATTTCACAGCGCGTTTTCGCTTTATTTGGCGGCAGCATGGCTGATATTTTTCCTGCCGTTTATGCTGCCCTTGCCGGGGTGGGGGTGCGCGCGCTGTCGTTTGCGCTTCTGGCTCTGAATGCGAATCATGAGATCCTGCTCGTTTCTGCGGTGATGAATGGTATTGGCGGGGCGTTGTTTAACCCAGCCATTCGTAAGTTACTGTTTACACGCTATAAAGAAGATGATGTAAAGTTAAAGCAGGTTATCGCCTGGCGTAATGCCGCATTTAATCTGGGGGCGGCGATAGGGCCACTTATTGGCGTATACTTGATTAATCTGGATTTTAAAGGCGCCTGCGTTGCGATTACGCTGATTCATATCGTCGTAGGGCTGATGCTGTCTGGCGCAAAGCAGGCGTATCAATTACGGCCGACTGAGGCGGGGCGCCGGTCGCTGATAGTCGAGCTCTCGGCTAGCCTGTTTAATCCAGCGTTATTCCCCGTTTTTGCCCTGCAATTTTTCTTTATGTATTTTTACTCTCATATTGAGTACCTGTTGCCAATATTTATCACCCACCAGTATAGCGAGTATTTTGTTAGCGTGGTTTTCTTCGTTAATACCTTGTTCGTTATTTTCGCACAGACGGTATTTAGCCGTATTTTTAATGAATTACGTGCCGGTATTGCATGGGGCGCGATGGTGCTATTTTTTATCTCGCTGGCGATACTGTCAATTTTCCCAGGCGCTAATCCGTTGCTCTATGGGTTATTGATAGTGCTGGGCGTTATCGCCTTTTCTACCGGGGAGGTGATTCTGTCTATACAGGTGGATTATATTGCCACTCATGTTGGCGGACACCTTAACTCCGGAACGATTTTTGGCGCTATTTCACTGGTGGCGGCTGGCGGGTTATTTGCGGCCAACGCCATCAACAGCGTCATACTCGATTACTTTAACTTTGCAGCTGTCTGGCTGGTGAATTCGGTAATTGCCGCAGCCCTGGGGGGCTTCTCATTGTATCGATATTATTTATCCCGAACGCTGGCTTATTCTCGCTAGATTTGCGGTATACCCGCTTTGCATGATGCCATACAAAGCGGGTGGATGAATTAACGGAACGGCGGTTCGTTGAAGGTACGCAGCTTGCGGGAATGCATGTGGTCGCCCTCGGCGCGCAGCAGATCGATGGCGCGGATCCCTATCTGCAGATGCTCGGAAATCGCCCCTTCGTAGAAGCGGTTCGCTTGCCCCGGCAGCTTGATTTCACCATGCAGTGGTTTATCGGAGACACACAACAGCGTGCCGTAAGGCACGCGGAAACGGTAGCCCTGTGCGGCAATAGTGGCGCTTTCCATATCGATGGCTACCGCCCGGCTGAGGTTAAATCGCAGCGCCGAGGCGGAATAACGCAATTCCCAGTTGCGGTCATCGGTCGTCACCACTGTACCGGTACGCAGACGCTGTTTGACCTCTTCGCCCGGCATGCCGCTAACCTGTTTAGTAGCGTCATACAGCGCGCGCTGTACTTCGGCGATACTCGGGATGGGAATATCCGGCGGTAGCACCGCATCCAGTACGTGGTCGTCACGTAAATAGGCATGCGCCAGTACATAGTCGCCTATCGACTGGCTCTCACGCAGACCGCCACAGTGACCAATCATCAGCCAGACATCAGGGCGCAGCACCGCGAGGTGATCGCAAATATTTTTGGCATTTGCCGGGCCGACACCGATGTTGATCAATGTAATGCCCTGACCGTCGTTAGTGATCAGGTGCCAGGCCGGCATCTGGTGTTTTTTCCATGCCAGATCGGAAATCGCCTCTTCCGGGGCCTCAGTGTCGGCGGTGATCCAAATTCCGCCCGCACAGGAGAGGGCAATATACGGGCTATCCGGATCGAGGATCTGGCTACAACCCCAACTGACAAACTCATCGACGTAACGAGTGTAGTTGGTAAACAAGACATATGGCTGGAAGTGCTCAACCGGCGTGCCGGTATAGTGCTTCAGGCGTGCCAGCGAAAAATCGACGCGACGGGCGTCAAAATGCGACAGCGGATAATACTCGGTGGCGTGGAACAGACCATCGGCGGTTTCATCACCAATCTGCGACAGTTCGGTGGTCGGAAAATAACGCGTTAATCCGGCGCTCATCGAGCGATCCAGCGTCAGCGCGGAGCCGTCAATCACGTAAGGAAAGGGAATTTCGTGCTGCGAATTGCCGACGCTAATATGCGCGCCGTAATCCTGATACAGCAGAGTTAATTGTTCCAGCAGGTAAGCGCGAAAGAGTTTTGGGTTGGTTATGGTGGTGGTGTAGCAGCCCGAATGGGTGAATCGCCCCCAGGCGCGAGTTTTTAAGGCTTTGTGTTCGGCGCCATCCCACGAAACAGACAGTTGAGGATAGACGAATAAGCCTTCAGCACGGGCTATTTCATCAGGAAGGATATTGTGGTGAATGTATTCGCCAATGGCCTTACGCAACGCGTTAACCGCTCTTTCATACTGCGCTTCCAACTGGGAAAGCGCCTGCTCCGGGGTCAGACTGACGGCCTTCTGGTTCATCATTCGCTCCTTTTTTCAGGTCTGCTGATACTACCGATAGTATGCTACAGCGTGAAAATGGCGAAGGAAAATTACTGTCCCGGGTAAATATTAAATTCATTGATAATAAAAGCTTAGCCACCCAGGATCAGGCTGTCTGTGCCCAGCGTTCGGCGCTAAAATTACTTGCGCTTACCACTCTTAATGTCGCCGCGCTGTTATTGTTGATGTAATAAAGCGCGTTGGGGCCAGGCGTTAGCTTATCGCCTTCCTGCAGTCTGCATTGATTTTCGATTTCAGCAATCACCACGATATGACCGCTCTGGAGCACCACGCAAGTTCTTGCTGTAGATAAATTTTTCCGAACTTTCTTTACCCACCATTCCATTTTTTTACCCTGGCTTGTTACACTCGGCATGATAATTGACGTGTTATCGCTTTAAAGACAACTGAAACTATCCATTGGTTTAATTTACGTTTAGCTCACGTTGTTAAATCTTAACTCGGCGATGCAGCGGGACAGGCAAATAACACTTATGGCTTTGATGCGGCTTAACAAGCTTCTGAATCAATCTGGATTAAGAATAGTCTCGCTAGCCCAAAAAACGCTGGCTGCGGCGGTTATTGTGGTGGTGGTATTTTTCATTGGACGAATATATGAATCGGAACGAGGCCCTGCATTGCAGCGCTGGCATACCTGGTCTGGCGATGAGATGACCGCTGATGAAATCGACCGCGCCAGTTTTGCCAGCTATCTCAAACGGGAAGATGAGATATTTGCCGATTTGCGGCGTGAGGTGAGCGATCGCCTGTCAGCCGCTGACAAAACGCCGATAAACCGCTTTTATCGCGACAGCCTGGTCTATCCACAACGCTTTACGCCAGACTGGAATCGCTCCTTTATACTATTGCCATCCGGCAAACCGCGTGGCGCGGTGGTATTGCTGCATGGATTAACGGACTCCCCTACAGCGTGCGCTATCTGGCGGAAGATTATCGACGGCAGGGTTTTGTCGCGGTGGCGCCGCGCTTACCCGGTCACGGTACCGCGCCTGGCGCGTTGACCCGCGTTGATTGGGAACAGTGGCTGGCGACAACTCGCCTGGCGGTTCGGGAAGCGACGCGACTTGCCGGTGGGGATGTACCGCTGCACCTGGTGGGATATTCGAACGGTGGCGCGCTGGCGTTGAAGTATGCGCTTGATGAACTGACCGATAAATCGCTGGTCAGGCCGCAGCAGATTATACTACTTTCGCCGATGATTGGCGTCACCGCCTTCGCCCGTTTCGCCGGGCTTGCCGGGCTACCCTCGGTGTTTCCCGCCTTTGCGCGCGCGGCGTGGCTAAACGTCATTCCGGAGTTTAACCCTTATAAGTACAATTCCTTTCCGGTAAAGGCAGCGCGGCAGTCGTGGCTGCTGACCCAGGCCTTACAAAAACAGATTATCCAGGCGGCGCAGAGCCAGCGGCTAGCCTCTCTCGCGCCGGTGTTAACCTTTCAGTCGGTGATTGATTCAACAGTCAGTACCCGGGCGGTGGTTGATTCGTTATACCGCTATTTGCCGGACAACGGCAGCGAACTGGTGATTTTCGATATTAATCAGGCGGCGAATCTACGGGCGCTGTTTCGCCCGGCGACTTATTCGGCGGTGAATACCTTGTTACCTCCGGCGCCGCGTCCGTACTCCGCGACGATCGTGACGAATGGGAATGAGCACACCCTCGATACCGTCGCACGCCTGACGCTGGCGGGACAAACCGCCGAGGTAACGCAGGCGGTACATCTGGCCTGGCCGCAGGATATGTACTCGCTTTCGCATATCGCGGTGCCATTCCCTATAACCGATTCGCTGTATGGTCGCGAGCCGCGGGAGAAAAATCTTAGCGGTATTAGTCTTGGCACCATTTCGCTACGCGGCGAGACCGCAACGCTGAGCGTCGGTCTTGATACGTTAATGCGCGCCACCTCTAACCCGTTTTTCCCCTACCTGCTACAGCGGATCAACCAGCGTCTACCGTTGGGCTCAGAACACCAGGATGTGCAATACCGTCCGCAGCGCAATACCGATGAGGGCGGCAGGGGCGACGAAGCGGAAAAGACGCACAAATCTTGAGCTGACGCCAAGGAAAATGCCGATGCCGGGTAGGTCGAAGGTCTGGATGAGCAGCCCCGCGGAGGCGTTAATCTGGCTGAGCGTCACTTTTCCCTGCTGCGCCAGCTCGGAGATAACCCCAAAATAGGCGGTACCGCCCGCCACACATTTCACCAGCGCGGGCAGAACGAAGTTTTCCGGGATATGTAGCCATTGCAGCAGCGGCATCAGCACGCGCTGCAGCATTTCGATGACGCCAGCCGCCTGCATCAGGCCGACGATGGTCAAAGATAAAATCAGCATCGGCACGGCGCCAAGCGCCAGGCGGATAGCGTCGGCGCCGGCGCTATTGATCACCGCAATCAGCCCGTGATTATTTTGTTCGCTTTCCGGGAGCACTTCTGCCCGGCTGCTCTCGACAATGGATAACTTACGCCCGGTGGCGTACCAGCAGAGCGCTGCGGCGCAGAGTCCACCGACAATAGAAATGGTGATTGCGGCCAGCCAGTGCAGGCCGAACGGCGTTAAGGGGTAGAAAACGTTGCCCTGGCCCATGGCGAACACCATCGCCAGGGTGGCGGCCATTTGTCGGTCGGAAACACCACGTTTATCCATAATCGCCAGCGTGGCGAGCGGGGCGGCAAAACTCACAAAATTTATCTGAATCAGCGCGAAGGCGCTCATGCCGGTCAACCCAAAGGGTTTTAGCAGCGGCGCCAGCCAGCGCACGATGATGTCGAGAATTCCGCGGACTTCGAGATATTTCATTATGATCAGCATGACGACCATAATGGGTAATAAGGTATAAAGCGCTACGTCGACGGAGGATTTCCCCGCTGACATAATGATGCCGATGACATCCATTTATCTATCACTGTATGCAGGTCAAATAGTTAGCGCCATCATAATCCCGAAGGGGCGAAATGAACAGCTAGCACAGGCAGGTAAGAACGGAGCCTTCACTGAAGTGATATTCGCCGCTGAACTGGCTACCTGCGGCAAAGGCGTCGCTGAGCGTTTTATTGAGGCGTAACGTGAAACGCTGTTTTGCCGGGTCGAGTGCGACTATGGCGGCGGCATCAAAATCAAACATCTGCTGTACGCGCGGATATAGCGCTTTGAACAGGCTCTCTTTGGCTGAGAAAGCCAGCAGCAGTGCCCACTCCATATCCAGCCCACAACAGGAAAGCAGCGTCTGTTCCGTTCTCGAGACAAACATATCGGCGCTTTCCAGCATGACCCCCGGTTGCAGATGCTCGATATCGACCCCGGGATACCGGCCGTCGGCCTCTGCGGCAACCACCGCGATGGCGATATCTTCGCTATGCGAGACGCTTCCTCGCCAGCCTGCCGGCCAAACTGGCGCGCGATCGGCGGCGCTTAACACCGGCTCTAAGCAGCCGGCTTGTCGCAGTAAATAGTGCGCACAGTAGCGCCCGGCCAGATATTCGGCTTTACGTTTTACGACGGCGCCCGCAAGAGAAGAAGGGAACGGGACGGCGTATTGGTTGAAAAGTGCGTCCTGTAATTGTGTCCTGGCGAAACGTACCCGACAAAATTTTAACGCCGGGTCAGCGCGAAGATAGCCGCACTCGGCATGCTGAATAAAAGGTAAATCGCGGAAGGTGTCGGTAACGATAAACATGCAGGATCATCTGGTGAAACGAACGATGACGCTACCTTAACGCAAGTGATAATCAAAGCAGAAGGTGTATAAAGCAAATAAAAGCAAAAAGCCTGCTCGAAAGCAGGCTTTTCTAAATTTGGCTCCTCTGACTGGACTCGAACCAGTGACATACGGATTAACAGTCCGCCGTTCTACCGACTGAACTACAGAGGAATCGTGTGAACGGGGCGCATATTATCGATGACTTAGGGTGTTGTCAAAGGCTGAATCGCCATAAAGCGTTCGACTGCTGACAATTTCAGCAATCAAAACCCTTTTAGAGTAAACCCCGGCGGAAATGCACCAAAATGGTGCATTTATACCCCTGATGGGGCATATCATGCGCTCATGGAAGCCAGCAGTATTATCACTAACCCTTATTTTACCGCGCCAGCAGGGCGGTGAGCGGCTACGTAAAACCTGGCAAGCATCTTGCAAAATCCCTGTAACTTAATGGCCAGTAGTGGCATTCCCTTACAGGAGGCAAAATGAACTTAAGACGACTGAAGTATTTTGTGAAAATCGTCGATATCGGCAGTCTGACCCAGGCCGCTGAAGTCTTGCATATCGCACAACCGGCGCTGAGTCAGCAGGTAGCGACCCTGGAAGGTGAACTGGAGCAGAAACTGCTGATCCGCACCAAACGAGGCGTTACGCCAACCGAAGCGGGGAAAATTCTCTATACCCACGCGCGAACCATTTTGCGTCAGTGTGAACAGGCGCATCTGGCGGTACATAACGTGGGCCAGACGCTGAGCGGGCAGGTGGCGATTGGCCTAGCACCGGGAACGGCGGCTTCGGCGATCACCATGCCGTTGCTGCAGACCGTGCGTAATGAGCTTCCCGAGGTCAACGTCTATCTGCAGGAATGTAGCGGCAGCGTTTTAAATGACAAGCTGCTTGGCGGCCAACTGGATATGGCGGTGTTGTACGAACGTTCACCGGTAGCTGGAGTGGTCAGCCAGCCGTTGCTAAAAGAGGATTTGTATTTGGTCGGCACGCAAAACTGTCCGGGACAAAGCGTTGATCTCTCGGCGGTGGCGGAGATGAGTCTGTTTTTACCGCGTGACTATAGCGCTGTCTGTGCCAGGGTGACGGAAGCCTTTACATTACGCCGCCTGTCGGCAAAAGTGATCGGCGAGATCGAATCCATCACTACATTAACTGCCGCTATCGCCAGTGGAATGGGCGTTACCGTACTGCCGGAATCGGCGGCGCGCTCGCTGTGTGCTACGGCAAATGGCTGGATGGCGCGCATCAGCACGCCGTCGATGAGCCTGTCGCTCTCACTGAATACCTCGGCGCGCGGCGGTTTATCTCCTCAGGCTCAGGCGGTCAAAGATATCCTGCTGTCGCTGGTCAGCCGTCCTTCGTTGGAGAATCGTGAATTACAGCTGGTCAGTTAGGTTATATTCTTTTAAGGAATAAGTTGCTGGTTTTTATTATTTGTTTGCCGGGTAAACAGACTTTAACAATAGACATCATGTTATGTCTGAAGACCTGGGGGAAAAGGTGAATTTCCAGCAACTAAAAATTATTCGCGAGGCGGCCCGTCGGGATTACAACCTGACGGAAGTCGCTAATATGCTGTACACCTCGCAATCTGGCGTCAGCCGCCATATTCGTGAGCTGGAAGAAGAGCTGGGGATAGAAATCTTTATCCGCCGCGGTAAGCGTCTTCTGGGGATGACCGAACCCGGTAAAGCGCTGCTTTCCATTGCCGAAAGGATCCTCAACGAGGCCAGCAATGTTCGCCGGCTGGCCGATCTTTTTACCAATGACGCTTCAGGCGTATTAACTATTGCCACCACGCATACTCAGGCGCGTTATAGCCTACCGCCGGTAATTAAAGCTTTTCGCGAACTTTTCCCCGAGGTGCGTTTGGAACTGGTGCAAGGGACGCCGCAGGAAATCGAGGCGTTGTTGCACAACGGCGGGGCGGATATTGGTATCGCCAGCGAGCGCTTAAGTAACGACCCGACGCTGGTGGCATTCCCCTGGTTTCGCTGGCACCACAGTCTGTTAGTGCCAAAAGATCATCCACTGATTGAGGTTACGCCGCTCACGCTCGAGGCTATTGCGCGCTGGCCGTTAATTACCTACCGTCAGGGGATCACCGGGCGCTCGCGTATTGATGAAGCTTTCACCCGTAAAGGGCTGATGCCGGATATCGTCCTCAGCGCTCAGGATTCCGATGTGATCAAAACCTACGTGGAGCTGGGCTTGGGCGTGGGGTTGGTGGCGGAACAATCCGGCGATGCTCGCGAAGCGGATACCTTTACCCGGCTGGAAACACGCCATCTCTTTGATGCCAATACCGTTTGGTTGGGGCTCAAACGCGGTCAGTTACAACGTAACTACGTCTGGCGTTTCATTGAACTGTGCAATGCTGGACTATCGCTGGATGAGATTAAGCGGCAGGCGATGGAGCCGGAGGAAGTGGCGATCGATTATCAAATCTGAGTGCTGCCAGCGGGCAAGCGGGAGGCGACAAAGCAGCTATAATTCATTCACGTGAGTCGCGACTGAGGAAGGGAAAATGATGGTGCGGCGTATGAAGTTGCTTTGCTCTCTGGTGATGATGTTGGCCAGCCACAGCGCATTGGCGGTAAGTTATCCGTTGCCGCCGGAAGGGAGTCGTCTGGTTGGCAGCCCGATGAAAATTAACGTGCCCGAGCGTAATACCCAGCCGCTGGAAACCTTTGCCGCGCAGTACGGGCAGGGGCTGAGCAATATGCTGGAGGCTAACCCCGGCGTCGATGTCTATCTGCCCAAATCGGGAAGCTCGTTGATTATCCCACAGCAATTGATCCTGCCTGCTACCGTACGTAGCGGTATCGTGATAAACGTCGCCGAGATGCGGCTTTATTATTATCCGCCTGAGGGCACTACCGTCGAGGTCTTACCGATCGGTATCGGTCAGGCGGGGCGCGAGACGCCGCGTAATTGGGTGACGGCGGTGGAACGTAAGCAGGAAGGGCCTACCTGGGTGCCGACGGCGAATACCCGTCGCGAGTATGCCAAAGAAGGTAAAACCCTGCCGGCGATGGTGCCCGCCGGGCCAGATAATCCGATGGGGCTGTATGCTATCTATATTGGCAGGTTGTATGCCATTCATGGAACGAATGCCAATTTTGGCATTGGCCTGCGGGTGAGCCAGGGCTGTATTCGCCTGCGCAACGATGACATCAAATACCTGTTCGATAATGTGCCCGTTGGCACGCGAGTACAGATTATCGATCAGCCGGTAAAATACACGACTGAACCGGACGGTAGCCGCTGGCTGGAAGTGCATGAACCGTTATCGCGTAATCGCGCTGAATTTCAGTCAGACCGTAAAGTACCGCTGCCGTATACCCCGGCAATCCGTGAGTTTGTACAGGGCGCGGGCGTGAATGTCGGGCGCGCGGATTCAGCGTTACAGAGGCGCTCCGGGATGCCGGTGAATATTAGTCGTTCAGCGGTGGAAAGCAGTTTTTAACTGGCGTGGATGTTAAAAAGCAAAAAGCCTGCTCGAAAGCAGGCTTTTTAAATTTGGCTCCTCTGACTGGACTCGAACCAGTGACATACGGATTAACAGTCCGCCGTTCTACCGACTGAACTACAGAGGAATCGTGTGAACGAGGCGCATAGTAATGGCCTCGCATTTTAGTGTCAACACTAAATTTAACCAGCTGATTCAATTGGCGATATTTAGTTCAAAGCGGGCTTTTAATGAACAACGCGCGCGTCGTCTTCATCCAGTAGATCGTTTTCCCGTAAACGCTGTAGCGGATCCTGACGATAGAACTGGCAGAACCGCTGCCATAGCGCCGGGAAGCGAGGAGCGAATAGCTCCGGTGCGCTAAAGAAATATTCTGAGAGCACCGCAAAGCACTCAGCCGGATCGGTTGCCGCATAGGCATCAATGCTGGCGGCGCTTTCGCCGACCAGATCGATTTCATCCTGAATGTTGTTCATCGCTGCATGTAGGTCGTGTTCCCAACCAGCGACTTCACGCAAGGGAATAAAAGGGACGCCGCTGGCACGATCGCCGTTACGTGAATCCAGTTTGTGCGCGACCTCGTGCACCACCAGGTTAAAACCTGAGGCATCGAAAGAGTCCTGAATATCTAACCAGTTAAGGATAATGGGACCCTGCTGCCAGCTTTGCCCGGATTGCACAACGCGTTGATTATGCACCAGGCCGATGTCATCTTCCCATTCGTCATCGACGACGAAGGGCGCTGGGTAGATCAGGACTTCATGGAAGCCATCTAACCACTCAAGGCCAAGCTCCAGCACCGGCAGACAAAAGAGTAGGGCGATACGCGCGCTATGTAATGGGGTTAACTCAAATCCCTGTAGCGGCACCAGACGCTTTTGCTGTAAAAAACGTGCTGCCATTTGGCACAGTTGCTGCTGTTCCTGATGAGTGAGGTTTGCTAAAACCGGAATGGCAACCGCTTGTTCCCACGGGATTTCGCCATTGCCTGTCTGTTCTTCTGCTTTCCACGGCCATTTAAACATCATATCGCTCGCAAAGTCGTCACTTGAACTCAATTTAAGGGACTGGAGCTATTAAAATGCCAAAGAACCTGGCATTATAGCAACCTCAACAGCGGAGAGATGCCGGAGCGGCTGAACGGACCGGTCTCGAAAACCGGAGTAGGGGCAACTCTACCGGGGGTTCAAATCCCCCTCTCTCCGCCACTATTCA
>OKQK01000077.1_pt1 | contig 37675 bp, 56 predicted proteins | sample 1609911 | NCBI WGS metagenome assembly OKQK01 (sample SAMN04436595, study PRJEB24849) | human gut metagenome | biome: human gut; feature: NICU; material: stool | host: Homo sapiens | place: USA: Saint Louis, MO | collected 2009-11-17 | reverse complement strand
GGTTATGCATCGGAAGACTGAAACATACAGAACAAGAAATCAAAGCAATTGATGAGCGCTATTGGCCGTTTGCTGTGAAGGTGGGGGAAGAATAGATGCTTTTAGAAGAATTGAAATTTACAACGCCAAAACAAAAAGAATTGTTCAAATCAATCGTAGAGGATAAGCGCCGATTATTAGACAATGAAATCGAAAAATTATATGAGCAGTATTTTAAGCCAGCAGATTCGAGAAAAATTGAAAACTAAATTAATGGGAAAATGGAGGCTGAATAAATGGAAACTATCTTGTATATACTGCTGCTTATGTGGCTTAGCTTTTTAATCGGTTACATTGTTAGCGCCACAAATATCTTAAAGTGATGAGAGCTGCAATTGACTATGAACGAAATTTTCCTATGGGCAACTATCGATATGGATGGATTGATTGTTTATATTTCATTCTTAACAGTAACAGAAAGGACAGATAGATGAAAACAGCTGAAGAAGAAATCAATGAATTACTCAGCAAATACAATTTTGATTTAGCGGTTTTAAAGGATATTAACTATAGATTATCTTGCTGTAGAGAGGAAGCATATGTCAGACAGCAATTGCGATATCTAAAGAATCAAATCATTATGGGATTTGCGACTGAAAAATAAAAAAAGAGAGCTGAACACACAAATGGAAAACAAGTTAGATTTAATTGAGTTACTAGAATACATTGACCCAGCTTCTCTTGGTTACCAGGAGTGGGTCAATGTTGGAATGGCGCTAAAACAGGAAGGATACACAGCTGTCGATTGGGATCAATGGAGTCAATCAGATAGCCGATATCATTCAGGAGAATGTTTTAAAAAATGGGAGTCTTTTCAAGGAACTTCTTCACCAATTACGGGTGCTACAATTACACAGTTGGCCAAAGAAAACGGATGGACTTCGCCATTCAAATCAGGAGATGGTGGCCATGAGCTGGATTGGAATGATACTTTACAAAAAGATGACCTGGTTATCATTGACCGAAATTGGATTGAAGGAAAAGAAATTCAGGAACCTAAGAAGTGGGAGCCAGCGAAAGAAATTATTCGCTATTTAGAAACATTGTTTGAACCGTCTGAAACAGTGGCTTACAATGTCCAGTCGTGGCAAGACGAAGATGGAAAGTGGAAACCTTCTAACAAAGGTGCATATGACAGAACTGCCGGTCAGTTAATCGAAGAATTGACCCATTGCGGGGATGACATTGGAGCAGTACTGGGGGACTATAATGAAGAAGCTGGGGCTTGGATTCGTTTTAATCCTATGGATGGAAAAGGCGTAAAAAATGATAATGTAACAGAATTTAGATATGCATTAGTAGAGTCTGACAATATGGGGCTTGAACAACAAAATGCTATCATGCGAGAACTAGAGCTTCCTATTGCTGCCATGCTGTATAGCGGAAAGAAATCAATACATGCTATCGTTCGAGTAGATGCAGATAACTATGCTGAATATAGAAAGCGTGTTGATTACTTATATGATGTCTGCAAAAAGAATGGGTTAACGAATGATAATCAAAATAGAAATCCTTCTCGTTTAAGCCGAATGCCTGGGGTACTGCGTGGAGACAAAAAACAATTTATCATCGATACCAATTTAGGGAAATCTACTTGGGACGAGTGGAAAGAATGGATTGAAAGCGTTAATGATGATTTGCCTGATCCAGAAAGCCTAGAAGATTTGTTCGCAAAGCCAATTGAATTAGCACCAGAACTAATTAAAGGCATGCTAAGACAAGGCCATAAGATGCTTATAGCTGGTCCATCAAAAGCTGGAAAGTCTTTTTCATTGATACAATTAGCTATTGCAATTGCTGAAGGTCGCCAATGGTTCGGTTTTGATTGCGAAAAGGGAAAGGTATTATATGTAAACCTTGAATTAGATGAACGGTCCGCAAAAGTTCGTTTTGTTGATATCTATGAAAAATTAGGTCAGGGCCACTCTAATGTATCAAATATTGATATATGGAACTTACGTGGAAAGACAAGTCCAATGGATAAATTGGCGCCTAAGTTGATTAGACGTGCACAGAAATCTAATTACATGGCTGTGATTATTGATCCAATCTATAAAGTTCTGACTGGTGATGAAAATAGCGCCCATGAAATGGCTAAGTTTACCAACCAGTTCGATAAAATAGCTACGGAATTAGATTGTGCAGTAATCTATTGCCATCATCATTCAAAAGGATCGCAAGGAGGTAAAAATTCAATTGACCGTTCAAGTGGTAGCGGAGTATTTGCCAGGGATCCCGATGCGATTTTAGATCTAATCGAGTTGCCTATTACAGAAGATAGGTATATGGCTTTAGAGAATGAAGCAATTTGTCAGACTTATGAACAAGCAATAAGAAAATATAATCCATCATATAACGCCATTAGCCAAGATGATATATTTAGTACAAAACAAATGGGAATGCACTTAATGAGTGCAATTAAATCTCAAACTATTTTACAGGAAGTTGAATTAGAAAGACAAAAGGCAGTTCGTGCAGCTCGACAATGCACGGCTTGGAGAATTGATGGCACGCTGCGGGAATTCCCTAAGTTTGATCCTATCAATGCATGGTTCAAATATCCTATTCATGTCCTCGATGATTCATTGAAAGATATTTCGCTAGAAGACAATCCTAAAGAAAACTGGAAAAAAGGTGTTAGTAAGTCTAATCAATCAAGAAGTGAAAAATCTAAGCAAGAGCTAGAAACAGCGTTCAGTGTATTGTCTATGGATGGTGGACCAGTAGAAGTTAGTGATATGATTGAATATTTAGATATTACCAAACAATCGGTATACAACAGAGTAAAAAAACATAGTGGATTTAAAATAGAGGGTGGTTTTTTAAGTAAAATAAACTCTGACTAGCGTAAATATCTATTTAGCTATTTAAAGCTATTTACAAAACGTAGTATCCGTTAAATATCTATTTAGCTATTTAAAGCTATTTACAGTCAAAAAACATTGTTATACCGCTGTCCGCTACCCTTATCAATAGCTCCCTTTCAGGGATAGCTATTGATAAAAGGGTGGAGCGTGACAAAAATAGGATTTGAAAGAATGAAAAATATTGGACTATACCAAAATAAAATAACAAGAAATGAGGATTGTTATGATTGAATTTTTTCTAAACATAATTCCGCCAGAAACTACCCATCAGCAGAAGAAAGTCCATGTCATAAATAATAAGCCAGTATTTTATGAGCCAGACGATTTGAAAAAGGCACGTGCTAAGTTGATGGCTCACTTATCGAAACATGTACCGAATGAAAAATTTGAGGTGCCTGTTCGGATGATGGTGAAGTGGTGTTTCCCAGTTGTGGGCAATCATAGTAATGGTGAGTACAAATATACAAAACCCGACTTAGATAATAGTAATAAGCTGTTACAAGACTGTATGACAAAATTGAATTTCTGGAAAGATGACAGCTATGTTGTCAGTTTAATCACTGAAAAGTTTTGGGCAGATGTTCCAGGAATTTATATCAAAGTGGAGGCGATTGAATGAATTGGTCCAATGTATTTATAGATATTCAACAATGGATGGCTGATTCTAACCATATATCTAAAAAATATCCAATCACTTCAGATAAATATTGGGATTGGTTAATACAGTCAATCGGAGAATTAGGAAATCGCTATAACAATCATCCAGTTGTATTAGCATTCTTAACGGTATTGATCAAAATTCAAGAAGATAGTTATAAACAGGTTGTGGGAGGTAATGCCAATGGCTGAAGGACTAAGCAAGCATCAAATTGAGATTATCACAGCTAAAGTTCTTGAAATTCAAGAAAAGAAAAAGAAAGAAACAAAAAGAGAAAAAAGAGACTGGAAATTAAGAAATACAAATTTACTATTGAAAAATTATCGTATGTTAAAAAAACATTGCGATAGCATTGTTCCGACTATTCAAGATTACGAAATAAGCGTATTTGATTCAGAAGCTTTAAACTTAGATACATTAATGAAATATAAAGCTCGGACAAAAGAAATGCTTGATTATTTTGATTTAATGTTTTCGTCCTACAATAATTATTGCAGAAGTAATGGCGATGCAGCGGAGAGAAGATTCGATATTATAAAATCAGTTTATATAGAAGACGGTAATTTCAGAAAATCTAAATCAGAAATGGCCTCTTATTATGCTATCGATTTTCGAACGGTTGATCGAGATATCAAGAAAGCGACGGATGAGTTATCTATATTCTTGTATGGAATCGATAGCTTGGATGATTTAGCAAATGTCTTAAAGTTGTCTTGAACATGCCCTATTCAAGATGTTACTATGGTAGCATGAAATAAATACGTAAAAACAAAGACATCTCTTTCGAGGTGTCTTTTTGCATTGAAAGAAGGTGAATATCATGGCTGAATCAAAGCAAAGCCAGTTGATTAATGAAATAGCTGATTTAGCATCAGATCTTATGAGTGAGTGGCCATCCACTCGAAATAAGCAAAAAGAATTCGTGTTAGCATATGTTTCAAATGGTTTTATCAATGGAACAGAGGCTGCAAAAAAAGCAGGGTATAGCGCTAAAACGGCAGGAACTATTGCTTCTAACCTATTAACAGGAATGAAAAAGTATGAACACATCCCTCCTGTTATTGAAGAACTGAAGAATGCTTATGATGAAAGAGCGATAGAATTATCTATAGCATCAGGAACTGAAGTTCTGCAATATCTCACTTCTGTAATGCGTGGATCTCAAAAAGAGCAAACCTTAATCGGTCTGGGCGAAGGGGCTCAAGGATTAACTGATATTGATGTTGGAGCCAAAGAAAGGCTAAAGGCTGCTGAATTACTGGGCAAACGTCATGCGCTGTTCACTGATAAACAGGATATTTCAGCGACTGTAAGAACAGATAAACTTGATAGTATCTTACAGCAATTAGGTGATGAAGATGACTGAGTTGGTTTTGTCACCTAAGTATAAAAGATTTCTGAAATATGACACAGATGTTGAATTTCTCGAGGGGACCACAGCAGCCGGGAAGACCACTGTAGGTGCTGTAAAATTTCTTTTTAAAGTTGCTGAATCAGATAGGAAACTACACATCATTAGCGGATTAGATTTAGGTACAATCGAAAAAAATATTATACAATCCGAATTGGGAATTATAGATATATTTGGAGATCTGGTAACCTACCATTCCAAAGGGAATAAAGATCATAGTTTACCACATTTAAAATATAAAACATCTAACGGTGAAAAAATAATCTATGTTCTTGGTTATGACAATAAAGCTCGTTGGAAAAAGGTACTTGGTGGCCAATATGGTTGTTTGTACATTGATGAAATAAATATCGCAGACATGGAATATGTACGAGAAATTTTTATGCGTGCCGATTATGTAATGGCCACTCTAAATCCAGATGATCCTGAATTACCAATTTATCATGAGTACATAAACCATTCTAGGCCATTACCTGAGTATGAAAATGATGCACCTAGAGAGATTAATGATCAGTTGAACCAGTCTCCCAAAGCAGGATGGGTTCACTGGTTTTTTGGTTTTTCTCATAATGATGGATTAACTGAAAAAAAGAAACAGAAAATAATATCTGCTGTACCGACAGGAACTAAATTATATAAAAATAAAATTCTTGGTATTAGAGGTCGAGCGGAAGGCCTTGTGTTCTCTAATTTTGAATACAAAAATAACGTGATTACAGAACAGAAAGCGATGAGTAAGAACTATGTTCATTTTTCTTGTGGCGTAGATACATCTTATTCAGCGCAATCGAATGATACAATTTCGTTTATATTTCAAGGGATCACAGATGTTGGAGAATTAGTGATACTCGAAGAAGAAGTTAAAAATAATAAAGACGAAAATATACCTTTTTCCCCAAGTGATGTAGCAGCTAATCTTATTCAATTTCTTGATAGGTGTAGAAAAAAGTGGGGCTTTTCTCGAATGGTCTATGTTGATAATGCCGATCAAGCTACTATTACAGAACTAAATAAGTTGAAACGACTTAAACCTAATGCATATACAATTGTTGGTTCTGATAAGCGCATGAAGATTATTGATCGTATTAATTTAATGTTAGGTTGGATTAATTCAGATGGCAAAGCTCCTATATACTTAGTCGTAGATACTTGTAATGTCCACATACATGAGTTAAACACATACGCCTATGATGGAGATCAGCCAGAAGACAAGAACGACCATACTATAAATGCTAGTCAGTATGGTTTTTTACCGATAAGAGAAAAAATAGGATACGCATACAAGAAATCTGATACAAAGAAAAAAATTAAGCGTATCAAACAATTAGGATTATAAAGGAGAAAAAGCAATGGAAAATGAAGAAGTCCTAAAAGTTAATGAATTTGAACATGGATCGGACATCAGCTATTCAAGTGATGTGAATGAAAATTTTGTTAGCTTTGGCGTAGAATCCAATATTCATTATAGATATAGTTCTGCGGATGAATTGTTGGAAAATGCTGATGTTTTAGCAAAAATGATTGCGCACCATAATGAACACCAGGTTCCACGTCTACAGGTTTTGGATGATTATTATAAAGCGAAGAATACAAACATCATCAAAAATCGTCGCCGTAAGGAAAAAGAAAAAGCAGACCATAGAGCTGCTCATAATTTTGGAAAAGTTCTTGCAACGTTTGATGTTGGATACAATACAGGCAATCCAATAAAAGTCCAAATTAATAATAAAGCTAGTCAAGAGGCCATTGATAATTTCAATCAAGATAATGACATTGACGGATTGAATGGAGAATTGTGGTTAGATATGGATAAATACGGCCGAGCTTATGAAATCATATATCGAGATGAAGATGACGTTGATTATGTTGATCTATGCAATGTTTTTGAAACGTTTGTTGTTTATGATACAACGGTCAAGCGTAGACCAATACTTGCTGTTCGTTATCCTAAAACTAAATTTACTATAGATGCAGACAAACAGTATATTCAACCGATAATTTACACAAAAGACAAAATCATTACTTACGCTGAAACGACTCTTGCTACGATTAAACTAAGTGATCCAAAAGAGGATTCTCATGATTATAAAGAAGTTCAGATAACTGAGTTCTCTCCTAATCGTTTTAGAATGGGATTGTATGAAGATATTTTATCTCAAATCGATTTGTATGATGCTGGACAGTCTGACACTGCTAATTACATGACGGATTTAAACGATGCGCTGTTAGTGATTAGTGGAGACATCGAAGCAGCGGGTCTATCAACCGAAGATGCTATTAAGCAAAAAGAAGCGAACATGCTTTTGCTTGAATCTGGCACAGATATCAACGGTAACAAAACCTCAGTGAATGCTAACTACATCTATAAACAATACGATGTAAACGGCGTTGAAGCATACAAAGAACGAGTGAGGAAAGGAATACATGAAATATCTATGATTCCAGATTTGACAGATACAAATTTTTCTGGTGTTCAATCAGGAGAAGCAATGAAGTATAAAATGTTTGGTTTCAATCAAATGACGGCAGTAAAGCAAAGACTATTTAAAAAAAGTCTTGTGCGGCGCTATCGTCTTTTATTTAATCTGAAATCAAGTGTTTCTGAGATTGATAACTCCGATTTAAAAGGATTGCGAATTATCTTTACTCCTAATCTTCCGAAAGCAATTCTAGAAGAATTAAAAACATTGATTGACTCTGGAGCGGAGTTAAGCCAAGAAACAATTTTAGGTCTAGCTTCGTTTGTTGATGATGTTCAAGCTGAATTAGAACGTGTAAAAAATGAAAATAAACCATTAGACATTACTGATGAAGAAGTAGCCAAAACGAAAGTAAATCAGGCAAAATTTTTAGCTAAACAATCGGAAAAGGAAACCGAGGAGGAATGATTGAATGTCCTACTTGAAAAATCGTGAAGAATCTTGGATCAAAGAACAGATGAAGCTAGATCGCAATAGAGAAAAAGAAATTGTTCAACAGCTTCAAAATGCTATTGATGCGATTCAAACCGAAATTGAAGCTAACTGGGATAGATTTTCCAATGGCCAAAAGATTACAATTAGCGAAGCAAGAAAAATGGCTAATAAGATGGACGTAAAACGCTTTGAGAGAAAAGCGAAGGAGTATGTAAAAAATAAAGACTTTAGTCCCCAGGCCAATAAAGAATTGAAAATCTATAACTTGGTAATGCGAGTGTCTAGATTAGAGCTATTAAAGTCTCAAATTGGCTTAGAACTAATCACGTTGTTTGATGAGCTAGATAAGTGGGGATATTCTCAGTTAACTGAAGCAGCAAAAGATGAATATTTAAGACAGGCGGGAATACTAGGCGAAACCGTTAAAGAAAATTATTCGTCTAAGGTTAGAAAAATTGTTAATGCCTCATTCAAATCAAGTGACTTCCCTTCGTTTAGTGATAACATTTGGCAAAATTTTGTTGAAATGAAAGCTGATTTAGAAAAAATAATCACTCAGGCAATCACTCAAGGTAAAAATCCAAGAGCTGTCGCAAAAGAGATGGCTAAATTTTTAAAGCCCAACCAACTAAATATAAGATACAAGCTAAATAGGCTAATGATGACTGAAATATCTGGTGTTCAAACAGATATTCAAAAGCAAAGTTACTTGGATGCAGATATCGAAGAATATGATTACATTGCAGAACCGTTTGCCTGTGAAATATGTAAAAAAGTAGCTAAGGGTAGTCCTTATAAAGTATTAAAGATGAAAAAAGGCATTAATGCTCCATACATGCATCCCCATTGCAAATGCTCTACTGTCCCTAAAGTTAGTGAGGATTATGAGAAGTCGCTGAAAGAAAGAGGTTTGTAAATGGATAATCTATATAAATGCAATCAATGTCATAAGCACACTCCTTTAATTAGAAAATCTGAAAATATCACGAAGGATGTCGAACACCATTATGCTGAATGTGCCAATTGTGGATATAAAGCGACAATTATGTATATGAATACCGAAATCAAGTTATTAATGCATGAACAAAGAAAAACAAACTTTGGTACAAAAAAGAAAGGTAAATTGACAGAAAAGCTAAACAGACTAATTTCTCAATTAAGAAAAGAAGTCGAGGGATCAAGTTGAAAAGTTATTCTTTAGTTTATTGGTCAGGTGTTGACGATGAAACTGGTGCGTTTAAGCAAATAGATTGTCTCATTAATGATGAAACAGTTAAGAAGTTGCTTGAAGGCAAACCTAAATTTATCTCAATTATTGTTGATGATGGTGAACAAATGTTAATTCAAACGGATAATATCAATCAGATAAAACAAGTTTATGAAAAATACGGCAGAAAGGCGTGATTCTATGAATGACGATCCTTACGATTACTTAGATGCTGATTATGAAGAATATTTAAAGAGAGAAGAGTCTAACAAACGTTAGACTTTTTATATTGCCTTCTTACTGCTTACAGGCACTAAAGAGAAAGCTGTTTCGATTGATAGGCGTAACTTATCAAATATATCGGGTAGCGGCGTAACCGTGGAGGATAATCATGAAAACAAAAAAACTATTATTGCCAATGCATTTACAATTCTTTGCTGATAATCCAGATACTGGCACTGGGGGTACGGGCCAACCGGCCGGAGGTCAAGAGCAAACACCGCCAGGAGATGGCGGCAAAGGTAAAGGTAATGAAAAAACGTTTTCTCGTGGTGAAGTAGCAAAAATGATCGCTGCTGAAGTATCAAAAACAAAAGAAGCTTGGGAAAAAGAGCAACAAGAAAAACAAGCAGAAGCAGAAAAACTGGCAAAAATGAATGCTCAAGAAAAAGCTGAACATGAAAAGAAACAGCTAGAAGCAAAAATTGCGGAATTGGAACGTAGTCAAGCATTAGTTTCCATGTCAAAGGAAGCTTCTAAAATGCTTTCAGAAGCTAGTTTGCCGCATGACGATGATTTGCTAGGATTGATTGTTTCAGATGATGCGGAAGCCACAAAAAAAGCTGTCGCTATTGTTACGAACTATGTATCAATGATTAAGAAAGAAAATGCTCGCCAAAAAACACCAGGTGAGGGCGGACAATTTTCAACTGATAAAAAAGAAACCGAATCAGTTGCAGCTCTTGCAGCAAGCACACGAATTGTAAAATAGGAGGAAATATAAATGAAGAAAAAACAATTAATGAAAATGGATATTCAAATGTTTGCTCAAACATGGAATCCAGACAACGTCACAGTATTAGAGAAAAAAGATGGAACAATTCCAGACAAGTACAACACTTTAATTTTAAAAGATGTGATGGAAAATTCTAAGTTAATGCAGTTAGCTAAATATGAAGAAATGGACAGCAAAGAAAAGAAATTCGAATACTTTGCAGAAGGTCCTGGAGCATACTGGGTTGGTGAAGGTGATAAGATTAAAACGTCTAAACCTAAATGGTTAAACGTAACAATGACTGCGAAAAAAATCGGTGTTATTATCCCAGTTTCTCGGGAATATTTAACTTATAAGATGTCTGATTTCTTTACTCAAATGCAACCAAAAATCGCAGAAGCATTTTATAAGAAAATTGATGCGGCTACTATCCTTGATAAAGAAAATCCATTCTCTCAATCTATTGAAAAATCTGTCATTGCAGCTAGTAATGTAATTGAGGGCGACTTGACATATGACAACATTTTAGCATTAGAGGATTTGCTTGGAGAAGGTGAATACGATCCGAATGCTTTCATTTCTAATCGTAAGAATCGTACAGTGTTACGTGAAGCAAGTAAAAAAATTGGTGACACAACTCAATTTATTTATGATCGTGTCAGCAATACTATTGATGGACTGCCTGTAGCAGATCTAAAATCTATGGATAAGGGAAACCTTTATACTGGTGATTTTGATTACTTGCGCTATGGTATCCCATTTAACATTAATTTCAAAATTTCAGAAGAAGCTCAATTATCTACTTTAACGAATGAAGACGGTACGCCTGTCAACTTGTACGAACAAGAATTGGTTGCTTTACGAGCTACAATGGATATTGGTTTCATGGTCATCAAAGATGAAGCATTTGCTAAGATTCAACCAAAAGCTGCGGGGGAGTAACTAGCCCTGTTGTTGGAAAAGTAACACCGACAACAAATGGGGCGACAATCGAACTAACTTAGGTGGTGTTTAGATGTCAGAGATAGCAAATGATGTAAAAAAATTATTAAATGGCAGTCTTGATGAAAAACTAGAAATCATTGAAAGACGTACAAACGATCGACTTCAAAATATATTGAATGTCACTGAGTTACCAAAAAGTTTTGATTCAGTTGTATATGAAGTCACTTTAAAACGATTTAATCGTATTGGCCAAGAAGGAATGCAATCTTATTCTCAAGAAGGTTTATCTATGGCATTTCCAGACTCTGATTTTTCTGAATATCAAGATGAAATTGAAGAGTATAAGAACAAGGAAATAGAAGAACTTTATAAGCCTAAACGTGGGAGGTTTACATTTTCATGAGATATTTAGATGAAATTACCTTTGTAAAAAAATCTTCAGAATCGCATTATGATCCAAATTCAGGTGAATGGATTGAAGAAGAGCCGTTTAGGAAAACTACTGATGTCAATGTAACTGATATTGGTACTGATCGTTCTGTTACTATTTTCGGAAGTATTAAAGAAGGGGCTAAGGTAATTAGGACACAGCCCCTTTTTGTTATTCCAGAATTTGATTACATTGAGTTTGAGGGTAAAACTTGGCAAATTATTACAAGTAGAGTTCCTGCATTAAGAAATAGCTTGATTGTTCATGAGGTGATTATTGATGGCAAGAAGTCAAGTAAGAATTAATGGATTAGCTGGAATTTCTAAAAAACTAAAGAGAAATGCTCAACTTGATGATGTGAAAAAAGTTGTTAGAAATAACACAGCCGAATTAACCGCCAATATGCAAGCTGAAGCCGAAAAGGTGTTAACTGGACACTGGGAAGGTAAAAAGTTTGTTAAACCTACAGGGGCAACAAAAAGAAGTATCGTTATGAGGCTTTCGAACAATGGTTTTTCTGGGCATACAGGACCAGGAACAGAATACGCACCGTATTTAATAAACGGTACGAGATTTATGGTGAAACGTGATTTCTTTTTACCACCGCTGAAACAACAAAAAGTGAAATTTAGAACGGACTTGGAAAGGTTGATGAAATGATTAAAACAAGAGATCAATCAATCTTCGATGAAGTGTATAAGAAGTGTCAATCACTGGGTTATGAAACCTACGATTATAAACCTATGAATGATGTAGGTTATCCATTTGTCGAATTAGAAGATACTCAGACACTGCACCAAGCTAACAAAACTGATATTAAAGGTTCGGTTACATTGAATCTATCTGTATGGGGATTGGCAAAAAAACGTAAACAAATATCGGATATGGCTTCAGCAATTTTTGCTGAGGCTCTATCTATTTCTGAAACGGAAGGTTATTGTTGGTCGCTCAATATCCAATCAAGCGGTATTCGGTTAGTAGATGACATTTCGACTAACACACCATTGAAGCGGGCAATGATATCTTTAGAATTCAAAATACTATAGAGAGAAGGAATATAAATGGCTAATGAAGCAAAAGTAGCGGCTAAAGGTATTGATATTATTTTACTTTTCCGTTTGTTAAAAAAATCAAAAGAGGAAGCAGCATGGAAATTAGCTTTCCAGACAGAACATGAAAATACAAAGACAAAAGATAGTGACTCCGTGGCCACTAAAGATGGTCCGATTCGTATCCCAGGATCATTGGAAATTGATTTTTCGGCAACATCTATTTTATCAGTCGGTGATCCATATGTTGACCAGCTAGAAGAAGCTTTAGACAATGACGATATTATTGAAATCTGGGAAATCAACAAAGCAGAAAAAGGCACAGGAGATAATGTTGACAAATACAAGGCAACCTACTACCAAGGATACGTAACATCATTTGGTAAATCACCTAATGCTGAAGATACCGTAGAGGTTTCATTAGAATTTGGTATCAATGGTAAAGGTGCAAAAGGATTTGCAACATTAACTGCTGATCAAGAAGAAGTAGTTCAATATGTCTTCAAAGATACGACTATTGAAACAGCTGATCCGGGAAAGTAGATAGCCCTTCTGTGGGAAGTGTAACTCCTACAGTCGATGGGGCTTCTATTGAATTAAGCTAAGAAAGGAAAATAAATATGGTGGATACTTTTAAAATTTATAAAGGCCAAACCGAAGTTGTTTCCGGCCAATCACCTTTAACTATAACAGGAATGGAACCTAACACCTCAGTGTCGGCTGGTGAGTACCAAGTAACTCGTGTTGTTAATGGGAAAGAATCAGAGCGAGTAGATATTCCAGCTTTTAAAACATTGTCTATTGCTGTAACTGGCTTAGAGTTTTCTCCTAAAACGTCCACAGCAGATGCGGGTACTGCAGGTAGCCGACAAATCACAGCAACTGTCTTGCCTGAAAATGCAACCAACAAAAAAGTAACCTATAAGATTACGCCTGAAACAGAAGGTCTTGCTGTCTCTGAAACAGGAAATATTACTTGGACAGAAGCGGTACCGGCTGGTGTTTATACTACAACAGGAACAACAGAGGATGGTAAAAAAACAGCTCAACACACCTTAACATTGAATAATCAAGCTTAAAATATAAATTTAGAGGGCAGCTTGGCGGCTGTCCTTTTCTTATGGAGGAAAAGACATGCAAATCGAAATTAAAGGAAAAAAATATAACTGTATTTTTGGAGTCAAGTTTATTCGTGAATTGGATAAGCAGCATGGGGTAGTTCGTAATGATGTGAATCTTGGGATGGGACTAACAACATTATTACCGCAGCTAGTAAGTGGAAATATCGTTGTTTTATCTGATGTACTCTATACAGCTACCATTACGGAAAAAAGTAGACCTTCTAAGGATGAAGTAGATGAGTTCGTTGAAACTGTTGATGATATTGAGGCATTATTTGATGAAACGTTGAAACACTTAGAAGAAAGCAATGCGGGAAAGTTAACGGTCAGAAATTTCAAGAAAGCTCTGATGGAGAACAAGTAAGAGAGGAATTAAGCTCAGCTGAAGCTTACGAAAATATTCTCATTAATTGTTTTCGTTACCTAGAAATTACTGATTTAACAGAAATTGAACGAATGACTTTGTATGAATATGAAGTTAGGCTATTGGCGTTTCAGTTAAAAAGACTTGATCATGAAAGAGACCTCTATCTCCAATCTTGGCTAAATAACCAAATTAAGGCGACTAAAGGTAAAAAATCCGAACCTTATTATAAGGAATTCAATAAGTTTTTCAATTATGAAGAACGAGAGAAGCTTATTTTGGGTAAATCATTAATTGATGAAAAAGTTGATATAGGAGCAATTGATTTATTAAGAAAAGCAAATAAGTAGGAAAGGAGGAAAATAATGGAATCATATTCAGTCGAAGCAATACTTACTGCCACTGATAGAACGTTTAGTAGCACGATGAGTAGCGCTGAACGTTCTATGGCTGGTGTAAACAAGCAATCTGGTGAACTAGGTGATGGATTGGATAAAAGCACCACTAAAGGGAATCAATTGGGTAAGTCAATTCTTAGTATTGGGGCAGGCGTGGGCGCTGTAAAATTAGTATCTACGGCCGTAAATATGGTTAAGGATTCTGTTGAAGGAGCGATTAACCGTTTTGATACGTTGAATAAGTATCCTGTAGTTATGAAGGCTCTAGGTTACTCAACAGAAGATGTTGATCGGTCCATGAATAAACTATCTGATGGGATTGATGGATTGCCAACATCCCTCGATGAAATTGTAGCTAGTACGCAACAACTATCAATTTCAACTGGTAGCTTGAGTAAAGGAACTGACACAGCTATTGCATTAAATGATGCCTTTCTTGCTTCTGGCGCTTCAACTGCTGATGCAACTCGTGGTATGCAACAATATATTCAAATGCTCGGTAAGGGTGAAGTTGATATGCAATCTTGGCGAACCCTACAGGAAACAATGCCCATTGCGATGGATAAAGTTGCTAAGTCTTTCAAAGAACAAGGCGTAAACTCAGTTAACCAATTATATGATGCCTTAAAAGAAGGTGATATTACATTTAATGAGTTTAATAATCGTTTGATCGAGTTGGACAAAGGCGTAGGCGGTTTTGCGGATTTAGCCAAGAAAAACTCAAAAGGTATCAAGACCTCATGGGCAAATATTAAAACAGCCACCGTTAAAGGTGTAACTACAGTTATTAAATCATTTGATGAATTATCCAAAGCAGTGACAGGAAAAAATATTGCCGAAAATTTGGACTCTTTAAAAAATGTAGTGAATATAACTTTTAAGGCAATTGATGCAGCGATTCAATCAACTATTCCATTGATGAAACTATTCGGAAAAGCAATTACGTCAATAGGTACAGCCTTAACACCATTACTACCAACAATTGCCAGTTTTGCTGCTACCTTCACAGCATTGAAAGTAATTCAGCAAGTGACAGGCTATATAAAGCAATCTGAATTGGCAATCAAAGCTTATACAACCGCAATAAGTTTATACAATGGAATATCAAAACTGGCTACGTTATCTACTACAGCACTCGGAAGAGCATGGATGTTAAACTTAGCAGCCGATAAAGCCAATTCTGCAGCAATAGCAATAAAAACTGGTCTTTTAGTGGCGCAAAATACAATCGTTGGTGTTTTGACGGGAACAATTAGTTTAGCTACAGTAGCTACAACTGTTTTTAGTACCGCTATGAAATTGTTATTGGGCCCTATTGGTTGGGTAACAGCCGCAATAGGAGGACTAGTAGCTGTAGGGGTAAACTTGTGGAAGTGGTTAAATAAGGAAACTGAATCAACTAAGGCAGTTAAAAAAGAACAAGAAAACCTTATGAAAACCACAGATGACCTGATTAAAAAGAATCAAGAACATACCCAATCACGAAAAGATGAAGCTATTGAATTGGATAATACTAAAGAAAAATTCCAATCTATGATTTCTGAAATGGAAATGCTCTCTGCTAAAGAAAAATTAAGCAACAGCGAGAAAAAACGTATGGTGGAAATTGTAGAGGAATTGAACGGTAAAATGACAGGTTTAAACTTAGTTTATGACGATCAAAAAAATATTTTATCTGAAATGCCTGGAACAATTCAACAACAAGTTGATGCCTATAATGCTTTAGATGAAGCTTCTCAAGCTCAAGAAAACATTAATCAAATGTTAAAAGAACGAAATGATAATGAAGCGAAGCTGATGGAAATCAATGCCGCTAGAGAAAAATGGAATCAGACATTAAAAGAATCTGGCGGGAATACAAAAGAAGCTCGTGAAAATATTGAAAAGTTGGGCGAGCAAGAGCAAGTGTTAAAGGGCGTTCAACAGGAATTAACGAATGAAATTATAAATACAGCTAATGCCCATGAACAATCAATGCAGCGTGCAAGCCAAGCTGTGGAAAATGGTGTGTTAAATCAAACAGTTTCATACAATGCTTTAAGTGGTAAGACGAAAGAAACAATGGATGCAATGCGTTCAGAATATTCATCACTTGAAGAAAAAGTAGGGAGTGCCTTTGATGTTATCCAGCAAAAACAAGCTATTTCAGTTGATCAAATGGCTGAAAATTTACAAAAAAATCAAGAAGCTGTTAGCCAATGGAGCACTAACATTGCTGCGTTAGCACAGCGAGGAGTAGATGAAGGGCTTTTAGAGCAACTACGGAAAATGGGTCCTGAAGGTGCTGCTCAAGCGGCAGAATTAGTTAATTCTTCAGATGAACAATTACAACGCTTAAATGATGTTTATCGTAATACAGGCGAAACTTCCATGAACGCAATGAAAGAAGGTTACCAGTTAGGTAAAAATGGTGTTAATGAGGAAATAGCGAGCTTAATCCCAACTCAAAAAGAAACGTTGATGACTCAAATTAAGAATACAGACTTTAACAGCGTGGGTCTAAGTGTAACCGAAAACTTTAAAGCAGGTATTGAGAATGGACGTACAGCAGTCGAAGAAATGACCAAAGGAATTGTTCCTAAAGTCGGGGAAGACATGAAAAGCGAAGTCCAAAAAGCTGATTTCAGAGGTATTGGTAAGTCCATTCCTCAAGGATTAGAAAAAGGTGTTGACGACGGCAAAGGAGTTCCTGTAAAAACATCTAATCAAATGATTGATGATATTGTTTCTGGTGCCAGAAAAGGTTTAGATTCTCACTCTCCTTCTCGTGTATTTCACTCAATTGGTGAAGATGTTGATTCTGGATTATCAAACGGTATCGAACAAAACGCAATGAATCCAGTAAGAGCTGTGGAGGCGATTGTTGATAAAATAATTTCTGCAATGGATAAATTGCCATCAGAAATGAATTCTATTGGTGCAAATGCAATTGATGGATTGACTAATGGCATTAATGCTAATGCTAATAGCGCTTTAGCCGCAGCAAGAGGTGTGGCAGATCAAATTGTAAGTACAATGAAAAGCGCTATGGATATTCATTCTCCATCACGTGTAATGCGTGATGAAGTAGGTAAAATGATTCCAGCAGGAGTAGCGGTTGGTATTGATAAATATTCAAACTTTGTAGAAAAATCCATGCAACGACTAAGTAAAAAGGTAGCCATGCCAGCGCTAGATAATTTAAATTCAAATCTGTCATTTAGTGGAGGATCACAAAGCTTAGCATTTGCTGGAGATGTATCTTCAAAATTCACTGTAGAGGTACCTGTTATTTTCGATAGTTCAGAGGTTGCAAGGGTTATTGCTAAACCAATGAGTAAAGAATTACAGAATCAACAAGATAAAAAGAATGTTTCTTTAGGAAGGAGGCGCTAAATGTTATACAACTTTATTGATGTAAATGAACAACAAACAAAAGCCTCTTTGCCTTCGGAAGCCATGAATTTTAATGGTTTTTTTTTAGAAGATTTAGTTCCAGGTTATAGAACATTATCTGTTGTTGGAAGAGAGTTAGCTCCTACTGAGATACAAAGCTACCAGTTGGGAATTCGTGATGGAATGCGACATGTTTATGCTCGTATTCCAGAAAGAGAATTAACGGTTAAATTCAAAGTTGAGGCTAACTCTAACGAAGCTTTTAGGGATTCTTTTAATAGACTAAATGTTGCTTTGTTCACAGAAAAAGATGTACAGATTTGGTTTAATGATGAGCCAGAAATGCTTTGGTCGGGTAGTAAATCAGACATTGATGCAGTTCCTGAGGGATTGAATCGAGTCGTTGGTACATTTACAATTTTGTTGAATAATCCATATAAATACACTCGAAGCGATGCTACTAGTGTTATGTGGGGTTCAACAGAAATAACGTTTCAGGCTAACTATCTTATGGGTAATACTGGATCAGGGGCTGTTGACTTACCAATTACGATTGAAGGCGGAGCATACTGGGGATCTACTATGATTACTTTTCAAAACCGTTCCTATCTGATGGGAGACAACGGTCAAGAGGTGAAGCCAATTGAAATATATCCAACTGTTGAAGGGTTAAAAGTAAAACCGATTATTACTATAAAAGGCACTGGTAGAGGCGTGTGGATAAAAACTAGAAGCGATACTATTGATATTGGTGATTTTGATAAATCAGAAATAGTGATTGATACAGAACAGTTTAATATTACGAAAAATGGGAAGCCAATGATTCGTCCTATGAACGATTTTTATATTTATCCAAATGAGCCACTATACATCCAAGCGAAAGATAGTACTTTTAATCTAACTATTCGATATCCAAATCGTTTCTTATAGGAGGTGTTGCTAAAATATGTTGATGGCAATGGATTTAAAAAGAGAATATACGGCAGTTTTAGATAACGCTTATAATGTTGGATATGAAAAAATTGAAAACCAAATAGGGAATCTAGAATTTTCAATGCCGTTGGATGATCCTAAAAATGAATTTTTGCAAGAAATGTTATGGGTTGAACTAACAGATAATGAAAATGAATATATAGGATTATACCGTGTTATGCCTTCAACGGTTCGTAAAGATGCTAGTAACAATTCAATCACGTATACGGCAAATGAAGCCCTATGTACTTTGCTAGACACGGTTCTTTTTGGTTATCATGAACTAGTTAATCGAAAAACAATTGATGTTATTAACTATCTTTTGAATAAACAAAGGACAAAACACTGGGTTTTAAAAAAATGTGAATTTACTCGGTATTTTAGTTATGCATGGGAAAATGAAAATGGTCTCGCTGATGCCTTGTTTAGTATTCCTCAAGCATTTGATGAAGACTACATGTGGCAATGGAATACCAAAGTTTATCCATTCGAATTATCTTTAGTGAAGCCACCAAAAGAACCTGTTGCTCGTATTCAAGAAGGATATAACATGCAAGGTTTTGAGATTGAAAGAGATCCTAACAATTTAGTTAATCGAGTTTATCCTTTAGGTGCTGGTGAAGGCGTCAATCAGATAAATATTAAATCGGTAAATAAAAATATTCCTTATGTAGAAGATGCAAAGTCTATAAAAGAACATGGGTTAGTTGAATATGTTTGGGTAGACCAACGATTCACAGTTCCACGAGCTTTAAAAGACAATGCAATCAACATGTTAAAAAAATGGGCACAACCTAAAATTTCTTGGGATGTGACTGCGGCTGATTTATTGAAATTAACAGATGAACCTTTAAGCATTGATAAGTTAAGACAAGGAACTGTAATTATGATTAACACAGATGATTTTGGAAGTGTAAATTTGCGTATTAAAAAAGAGACAAAACAGGATGTGTTCGGCGCCCCACAAGATATTCGGCTAGAGCTTGGTAATTTATCTGACGATTTTACTACAACAATGTCTGATTTGAAACGTAAACAGGAAATAAATGAGACATACTCGCAAGGTGCAACGAATATTTTGAACTATAGTTATCAAGATAACTGCGAAAAGGCCTACCCAGCAGAAATTGAATTCTTCTTAGATGATGATGTATTTCATGTAAATACTGTAGAACTGACTTTTAAAACTAAGCGCTATCGTGGCTACACAAAAGCCGTAAAAGGAGGCGGAGCTACGGTTAAAAGTACTTCAGCTGGTGGAGCTTCAACACAAACGAGTTCAGCTGGTGGCGGAAGTGTCGTTTCAAGTTCAGCTGGAGGAGGCTATTCTAGTGGATCCACCACAGGTGGAGGAGGAGGTAGCATTCAATCCAGTTCTGTAAATGGTCAAAGCTCACAAACAAGTTCAGCAGGTGGAGATCATAATCACCTGGTTGCAACTAATAATGGTAGCACTGAATCAAGTGCATTTTATCGAGAAATGGATGCGGGGTCAGGTATGAGATTTAGACTAATGTCGACCGCATCAACAGATTGGTACACAAAGACGAGCTCAGGTAATCATACGCATAATGTAACTACACCAGCGCATTCCCACACCGTAAATACGCCTAATCATAGTCACAATTTTAATATTTCTATACCAAATCACACGCATAGTATACCGGTTCCTAGCCATAGCCACCAAGTAAGAATACCGGCACATACACACCAAATTACTTTGCCTGATCATAGTCATCCATTAGAATGGGGAATTTATGAGGCACCAAGTAGCGCAACTAGTGTTGATATAGTTGTAGATGGTACCACCATTCCAGTACACGATACTAGCCAACAAAGACTAAACATTGTTAATTACCTTAGGAAAACTAGTGGAGGTAAGATTTCTAGAGGTAATCATACAATCAAGATAATACCTAACAAACTTGCACGAATCGAAGCGCAGGTTATTTGTCGTGTCTTTATACAATCACAATTAGGAGGACAATTTTAAATGAGATTAACAGTAAAACTAATTAGCAAACAAGAAGAATTTATAATTAATGATGAATCAGGTAAAACGTTAGATGATTATTTTGCAGAACTGATTGATAATAGTTCGCCGTTCATCAAGATAGGAAATCGTATTTTACAAAAAGCCACGATTGAATACATTAATGCAGAATAGGAGTGATGGATATGGCTATTGAACAAATCAAAGAAACAGATACGCTAAATCAAGGTAGAGTTAAAATTAATGCGATCTTGGATCAATCAAATACTTCTGTAGAAAAAATAAAGGACTATCAAGATCAATTAACAACAGGGATTAATGACGCCAAAAAAATTGCTGATGATGCTGGAAAAGAAGCCGTAAACATTGCAGAACAAGCAGGAAATAAAGCGAATGAAACAGCGAATCAAGCAATGGCAAATTCACAAACAGCCATTAACACCTCTAATCAAGCGGTATCTACAGCAAATAACAATAAACAAGAATTTGATGCGCTACGAAACGATTTTGACAAACTTGTAGGTGAAGCAGGGGACAGTAATCCAGAAATCGTTCAAGCTCGAACTGATACGCAAGGAGTCACTCAGCCTACGTTAGCTACTCGGTTACAGGTTGACTTTAATGACCGCATGACAAAATCTGAAGGTGTATCGTTACTTTCTGGAACAACAAACGTAAAAATACCTATGGATTTCACTGGAAAAACAGCGGGTAATACGGCAACAAATGCAAATCAATATTTTACCGATGTAACAGCTAAAGTACTAAAAAAACCAAAAGATACATGGAATGAGATTTCTCAATCTGATTACAACAAATTAGTAAGTCGTGATGATTCTGGCGTAAGCAGTGGTTCAACACAAAATGGCGTTATCCCACAACAGTTAGGTGTATTTAATGCTTTAGAAGCTGCAAAAAAAATAATTCCTCAAAATTTTGAAGGATTAAGTCAAGATGAAGCGGTAACTTTATTAAAAGATAGCTTTATCGCCTTTACTATTAGTGAACGTGTTAAAGCCACTTCGCCTAATAACAAAACAATTAAAGTTTCTACTTATGTTGAATCAACGGACTCATGGACAACGCAAATTCAAGAAAATGTTGGTGAATACAAAGATTTATCAGTACAAGTAACTGATAAAAATTTCATTACTAGGGAAGGTCTTATCTATCTAATTAGTTATACAGATCCATCAAATGGAGTGACAACAGCTAACTTGGATGTAGACTATTCAGCTATTCAATTAGAAATTAGTATTAATGCACAAGATGTTTTAGCAAAAAGTGGGTTTGTAAAAGGGGAACAATTGAAGGCGCATACGGAAAATCAAGAAAATCCACATAAAGTCACAGCAAATCAAGTTGGATTAGGTAATGTGAAAAATTATAGTTTCGCTTTAGATAGCGAAGCAGTTGCAGGGACATCAACGAGTAAATATATGCATCCTAAAAATGTTTCAGAAGCTATTAGTGGACAAGCGGTGACACAAACTGGAGATCAAGAAATATCTGGAATAAAGGATTTTAAAGATGGTATTAAAATTATAGGTAAAGAACCAGTTTTGACAAATTCGACAGTTGATTATGCAATGGTAGATAAGGATAACAACGCTTCTGTGATGTCAGCTGGTTCTCTAAAATTATACCGACGGGGAGATCTAGTATATCTCACAGGCTCATTCCAATTATCAGCTTTAAAGGATAATCAAGCGGTGTGGTTCAACATTCCGGCATGGGCATACCCGATTGAACCCGTTAGAATGTATGGGAGAACGAGTGGCGATAAAATGTGCTTAATTTACATGAACCCAGCAGATAATGCAAATATCGTGTGCGTTGATAGTGTTTCAAAAGGAACCTGGATTACTATTTCAAGTTGTTGGATGGCTAAAAACCCATACTAATATGGAGATACATTGTTAAATTATTTAATTGAAAAAATTGTGGAGAACCGTCTAGCAAAAGCTAGGCGGTTTTTATTATTGGAAGGTGGAAAATATGGTGATTATTGATAATCAAGCGTTGATACTAGAATTCAAGAATATGATTTCTAACGGTTTTATTCAGGTGTTTGTCTGGATTGTGTTAGGGGATATCTTAACAGGATTATGTAAAGGTATTTTCATTAAGGAAGGAAATAGCACAAAAGGATTGCTAGGATTAGTAAAACATTTATTAGTGGTCTGCTTAATAAGCGTTGCTTATCCATACTTGAAAATCATGGGTCTAGAATCAATCGCTACTGGATTTGTCTTATTTTATATAGCAGTGTATGGCATTTCCATTATTGAAAACTTAGGGCAGTTAGGCGTTCCCTTTCCTTCATGGGTTAAGGAGCATTTAAGTAAATTAAAAGATGAAAATGATAAAGGTGGTGAACCTAAAGATGGTGCAAGTGATTAATCAATCTGTTTGCGGTGGGATTGCCGGGAGACGTCCCAATGCAACGCCAAAAGGTGTTGTCATTCATAATGATGCCGGAAGTATTTATGCTACAGCTGCACAATATGTCAATGCCTTGGCTGTAATGTCTCCTACACAACTGGCGAATGGTTTTGCTCATTATTATATTGATCGAAATACAATTGCACGTGTAGAAGATACATTCAATGCAGCATGGCACACAGCGAATCCAGAGGGGAATTTGAACTATGTTGGCTATGAAGTATGTCAATCAATGGGTGCTAGCGATGCCGATTTCTTAGCGAATGAACAAATGACATTTAAACAAGTTGCTGAAGATATGAAGTTTTGGGGAATGTACCCTAATAGAGATACTGTAAGATTACACAAAGAATTTGTTCCTACGGCATGTCCTCACCGTTCCTGGGAATTGCATGGAAAAGAAACAAATGCCGTAAAAGACTATTTTATTAGCCAAATAAAAAAATATATGGGCAATCCAAACGAAGGCAATGGCGATTCAAATAATAACAATCAAAATAATATAAAAGGTGGAGAAACGACTATGCAATGTTTATACGAAAGACCAATTAATTCAAAAACAGGTAAACTAGAATGGAATGGAGATGCTTGGACGGTAATGTTTTGCAACGGAGTTAACACAAGACGTGTGTCTCATCCGGATGAAATGAAAGTCATTGAGGACCTATACAAGAGAAACAATGGAAAAGATATTCCTTTCTACGGACAAGATAAATGGAACAAAAACGCTCCTTGGTATAATCGCTTAGAAGCTATGTTTCCAGTAGTGAAATAAAGTATAGTAAAATATTTATAGGTAGTGTAAAATAATAACACACTTATTAAATTTCACTTGAGTCGCCTTTCTAAGGTGGCTCTTTTTAGGACCATTAGCTCAGTTGGTTAGAGCAAACGGCTCATAACCGTTCGGTCACAGGTTCGAGTCCTGTATGGTCCACTTAAAAAATAAAAAAAGAAACCCCAACACTGTTGAAACTATAAAACATTGTGCGGGTTTCTTTTATTTAGGTTTATAAAGTGAGAGGGTGTAATGATGGAACAAGAAAGAAAATTGATAGAGCTTGAGAATAAAATAAAAAAATTAGAATTTCAACAAAATATTTTAGTCAATGTGGTACTCAGCAAAAAACAACCTTGGGCAGAAAAAGCTTTATCAAATGCTAAAGATAAAGGTTTAATTGAGATGCCATATATGGGCATTAACAGTGAGGGATCTTATGATTTTTACAGAATTATAGATTTGTTAGATAAATTAGGCTTACTCTAATAGAGATTTAAAAGCGTTTATAATGTCATTTGTTGAGTTTATTCTTGTATCTAATGCTAGTCGGTTTGATAAAGAAGGACTTTTCTTATCAATTTCATCTTTTGTAATATTATGCCAAAGTGGGAGAATCATTTGTCTACCAGTAGCACTTTCTTTATTTAATATTCCGTCCAATTCATAGTTTGTCCAGAACTTTTCAATATATTTGGAGGAAAGTACTACCAAGCCAAACTTCGAATTTGAAAGGCCTGCATCAATGGATTGACGTATAGATTGTCCCCAAGCAATATCACTTTTATCTCTCCAGATTGAAAAGCCTTCATTAGTGAATGCTTGGGTCAATTTATCTACGTATTCTGAATCATCAGATGCATATGAAATGAAAAGATCATAAGTTTTATTAACTAATGAAGGATCGTTTGGTAGTTCGGATTGTACATTTTGTAATGCTGCAGTCTGGGTTTCTTTTATCTTCATTATCTGAGTGTCGTAAGTTTTTTTTAGATTCTTTTGGAACTGTGTATTTTCTATAGTACGCTGTTTACTTAGCTTTACTTGAATATCACCTAATTCTTTTCTTTTTTTTGCTAACTTAGAAGAAATAGTAGCTGATTTTTCTTTAGAAGCTAAAGATTTTTTAGTTTCTGATTCTTTGATTCTGCTTTGAGATCTTATGGTGGATATTGACTTAGAACTTTCTATTTTTTTAGAACTATCAGCTATCTTTTTCTCTGAATTAGCTATTTTCTTTTGTTCTCGAGCATAGTCTCCTTCAAGTTTTGTTATATCTGATAATAGAGACTTTTCTTTTTGTTGTAAACTATTGATTGACAAATCTGGTCCTCCTTTAAAATATATAATTAATATTGGTTTAATTATACCATTCTATAGGTAAGAACAGTAATATGACCAAATTTAAATATCTTTTTATGCACTAATCAAAGTTTTCCTTACAAGCATTTTTTCAATTACAAGTTGATTTCTTTTATTCAAATGACCATAGACAGCTAGTTCAGATTTTTCGGGTAGCATTAGTAACATATTTGCCAGTTCGTGTTTAGAGACGATACAGTTTATAGTTTCGTCCTGTGTTACTACTGAGAATCGAACTAGCATTTTTGGGTACATACTTAACATTCTAATCTTTTCAACTACTCCTACATAATTAGTTTTCATAATATCGGCCTCCTAGTAATATAATTATACCGAATGTATGTTTGTGTTGTCTATCGATTTGTATAAATGTAATATTTTAGGTATATGGTTTTGTTTATTAGTATTGCTCATCCACGCGAAATTTTTCGGGAAGCGGTTAAATATTCTTCTGCTCGCATACTATTAGCTCATAATCATCCATCTGGTTAGTATTTGTTAGTGCAAATAAAATCAATATCCTAAAAAATTTATTTTCAAATTTCCATCTGGATAAACTACAATATTTTTAATCACTTGCCGCCATAAAGAACTTTTTTCCGAAATAGTTAGCTGTTTATATCCTTCTCTAAATTCAGCAGTAGAGTAGTTATGCAGTGAACTCAAATCAATTTTAGCAATTTTATTATCTTGTTCAGGAATTAAAAGTGCTTCTAATTCTTCTCTATCTTCTTTATATTCCTCTAATGTTATAACATCATTTAGATAAGCTTTTTTTAGTCGATCTATTTTCTTTTTTATTTTATCGTTAATATTCTTAGTTTTTTTTACTGCGGGTTCTTTTTGCATTCTTACAGACAATTCTTCTGCTTGTTTTTCAATATTTTCCAGAAGGAAATTTTCTAGTGTAGTTTCATATATGCCTTTTTTATTACTACATTTTTTTACGTTATTACGGTTTTTGGTGCATCTATATAAATGTCTTTCATTCGGGTTTGTCGTACCGTCTTTGCGTACATATCGGCTAATAACCGCCGTGGCGGAATAATTACAACCACATTCACTACAAACTAACAATCCAGTAAACATATAGTCGCGTTTTTTATTCATACGAATATTTTTTGAAAGTTGCAATTGTACTCTTTCGAATACGTCACGATCAACAATAGGTTCACAAAAATTTTTATTATCTCGTAATTCACCAATATATTTTCTATTAGTAAGCATTTGCCGAACACTTTGATAATCTCTTGTCATGCTGAAATGATTTTCTAAATGTCTAACGGTGGCACGCATGCTGCCAGTTTCTAAATAGTATTGGAAAATTTCTTTTACTATTTCAGCTTTTTCATTCGGAACAAGATGTTTGTCTTTGATATCGTAGCCAAGCGGTACTTTTCCACTAACAACTTCACCTTTTCGTATTTTATTATCGAAAACGGCACGAATTCTTTCAGAAGTCATCTGTGCTTCAAGCTCAGCAAAACCCATTGATTGATTTACAAATGAACGGCCCATTGCTGTTTCTGTGTTAAAGAAAGGTTGTGTAACGGCTAACCAAGTAACATTGTTTTTGTCTAGTATTTCTTGAATATTTAAATAATGACGTAAATTTCTAAACCATCTATCTAATTTTGTAAATAAGATCGTATCGATTTTTCCTTTTTTAACATCATCTAATAATTTTTGAAATTCATCACGATATAGTTTCTGACCTGAAATGCCATCATCTATATAAGTTTTGAATACTCTCATGTTTCCTTGTTGTCTTACGTATTCATTTAAAGTGTGTTGTTGTTCATCCAAACTATCACCATGTTTAGCTTGTTGATCTGTAGACACACGTATGTATAACGCTACTTGTTTTATTTCATTTGCCATTGTTTCACCTCATTATTTTTGGTAAAATAGGCGTAACAAAATAAGCCTATTTTGGTTCTATTTTTAACGCACAACTTCTTGGTCGGGGGGTGCGTTATTTTTTTATTTCCTCTTTTAGTTGTTCAATCGTACTTTCTAATTGATCAATTTTATTAATAAGTAATTCAATTTTATCATTTGATTCTTCATCTTCATTCTTACTTTTATTAAAATATTCTGTAATAGTCGAAGTAAGCATACCAATAAATCCAATTCCTAAAATCATTAAAATGATTGCTGCAACTCTACCTAATGGCGTAGCTGGCGAAATATCGCCATAACCAACAGTTGTTGTGGTGACTAAAGCCCACCAAAATGCATCAATGTACGGGACGTTTTCTGCATATGAGTAAATCATTGCTGAAATAACAATAAGAACTGAGCTTAAATAAATCACGTTTAAAAATCCATTCGTATTTAAAAATGATTTAGTGTTTCTTGTTAATTTGCCAACCACGCCTATTGCTCTTGTTAGCTTTGCAAGCCTAGCTATTTTAGCTATTCGAAACAACCTAGCGATTCTAAAGAAAGAAAAAATAGCATCAAAAGGAATTATCGCAATCAAATCAAAAATATTTTCTTTAAAAAATTTGATTTTATTTTTTGAAATAATGAATCTAACAATGTAGTCAATTGTAAATGTGATTAAGATAAAATTATCAATAATGTTAAACGGTGGATTACTAATATTAATGACATTTGAAAAATCAAAAATAACTAAAGCGATTGAAATTAATGCTAAAACAACAATAGAGTAATTATAGATTTTTTGATTTATTTTCAATGAAATTCTCTCACTCTCTAAATAGCAAGCTTTTTATTTTAAATAAGTTTCCTGTCCCATCTTTAAATTGTAATGAGTAATCACATTAGAGTAATTAAATTGCCCGTCATGTTTTTCAATAAGGCATTTAAACATATGATGATCTGCCTCAGCTTCCATTTTATTTCTAAAAGAAGGGATGTTGTATAACTCCATGTAATCCGAATGGGAAACCACATGTTTAAACTCATGGAATATAGCTTCTTCTTGTTCTTCGATAGATAAATTTTGGTTTACGAAAATTATCCTTTTGACCGACTCGTAACACGCGCGCTTATTTATTGGAGCAAAAACTAACTCCACATTATATTCTTCCACCAACTCTTTGATACTTTTCATATAGCACAACCTTTAAATTATTTTCCGAATCTTCCTTTTAAGTAAGCACGAATAACTTCCCGATCATGATCATCCAAAGGCTCACCATCAAAACTCATCACATTGTCTAAAATTTCATCCAAGTCATCAGATTGCTTTGGTTTATTAGAGATTTCACGACCCAATAAATAATCCGTTGAAACTCCAAAATAATTTGCGACAGCTTCTAATTTATCGATAGAAGGCTTGCTTTTTTTCCAAGCATACAATGAATTTCGACTAAAATTTAACTTTTCTTCAAGTTCCACAATAGATATTTTTTGACTATCTGCTAATTTTTTAACTCTATCAAATACAGTCATATCAAGCTTTCCTCCATAAGCTTCGGATATTTCTATAAAAAAACGTAGAAAATCAGTTGACATCTACAAAACTTTTTAATATACTATGTCCGTAAGCTAAAATATTAGCTAATAAGTTCGCAAATAAAACCGAGAAACAAACTAAAAAATCGTTGGGGAACGGTAAAAAGTGTTGTTTTACTAGGCTTAAAAAAGTCTTATTTAGCTATGCACTTATTCTACAAAATATTGTAGAGTAAGTCAATAAAATTTATTAAATTAGCTAATTTTTTAGCTTACAAATTAAAAATAAAAGGGAGTGAGTAATAAATATGTCACAAGACTTAGCGATTGATGTTAGAGCAGCTCTAATTCGTGCAGGCAAAAACCAATCTTGGCTAGCGAAACAACTGGGGATTTCAAGTCCTTACTTGTCAGATATTCTTCATGGCCGTAGACGTTCAGAAGAGCAAGTTCAGAAAATCAAAAAAATCTTAAATATCAAGTGAGGTGAATAAAATGGCAGATCAAGTAAATATTGATTTATTAGGTCAAGCATATTGTAACGTTATGACACGAAAAACAGGCATCACGCATACGTACACTATTAAAGGAAGGGACGATAAAAAACAAAATGAAAAAAATGTACAAAAACCTAAATAGATTAACCTACGGATTATATATCTTTGGAGTAGGTTTATTGATTGGCACGAAAGCAGATGGAAAGATTTTGTTGATTTATGCATTAGTATTGATGACTTATAACCTTGTCATTGAATTTTGTTCATTTAATAGTTGGATCGCCGATAACGCTGGTGAAGATTACAAGAGGAAACAGAATCGCGAGGTGAAGTAAATGAATATATTCGATGTAATAGGAATAGTCGCAATTCCAGTAGCTATCTTATGTTTTCATAATTGGGTAATTAGTGAGCGATTAAGTGAAGCTGAAAACCGAATAAATAGTTTAACCATTCAACAAATGAACTCACGATCAACATTACAAGATAGTAGGATAGGAGCTGTTTTACCAACTCGACAACAAGCTATACCACCACATATGAAAACCAAGACTAAATCGGTTTTGAATGAACATGAAACTGAAATGGTTAAAGAAGTAGTGCTAGAAAAAATCGATGTATTGAAGAATAATTTGCAGTTTATACAATCTAATCAACGTAAACGCAACAACGTTTATACATTAAATCAGCTTGAAAGACAATTGACTTTGTATGAAAGAATTTACAAAAAGATGTCTGATAATGAGGAATGAAAAGATGGAACAACAAATAAAGACCCACTTCGACGGCCATCAAAGTAGGTCAATTACAAATATCAAATTCAAGGAGAGTATATCAAAATGAATGGAAAAATTCAAAGTTTATTAATGGAATTAGCAAATGAATGTCAAAAAGAGAAGGTCAACCTTGCTTGCGTAGCTGTTGATTCAGAAGTTGAAGGGGCAGGAGTTATACTTGCGGGTTCCCTACCTGGACAAGCTATAGCAATTAATCAATTACTTGAAACTTTTAAAGAGACAGCCCTTTCCCATGATTGTGATTGTTCGAAATGTAAGGAAATTAAAGAAGCTTTTGCCGATATAAAATCTTCTTCAACTAAACAAAATCACGAGACTGAACTCGATGTATTATTAAAAGCTTTCTTGCGAGGTGAGTTGCGATGATTGAAGTAAGAGGTTTAAGTGATGATGTTTACGAATTAATGTTAGCAAATGCTCAAAATAGAATTGTTCAATCAATTCGAACTGCAGCATCAAATGGTAATACAAGTTGCGTGGTGAATAGTAAAGGTCTTACATCAACGTTTTTTATCTCAATTAGAAACAGAAGGATTTGATCACGTTGAACTTGAAGAAAACAAAACGAAAATATTCTGGGAGTGGTAAACATGGGAGTAATTGATGTTGCGAATAAAAAGATTCTGTATTTAGAAAAATTGATTTGCCAGATAAAAGAAGCGGAGGAGTATCTAATAAGTATAAAGAACCCTGCTTTAAACAATAAAAAAGAAGTGATGTCGGATATAGAAATTGGTTTCCCTACACACTTTATGGGGTCTGGATTTTTCAGAGAAGAAGGATATAGTCGTTGGCACAAAGTTCGGCTAGAAGAAGATTTAGGGATAGTTGGAATTCAAGCAGATATCAAGGAACTAGTTGAAAATGCTGTAAATGACAGGATAACAGAGATGAAAGACGAACTAAGAAAATCGATTAGTAAATTGGAGGTAGATTGTCACGAATGAATTTGATTCATTAGGGGCTAGACAAGAGCCGCCAGAAGAAAAAGAAGTGTTAGAGCCAACATGGGAATATGACGAAGAAGAGGAGAAACAAATATGAACAGAAAGCAATTGATAATGAGAATGAGTTTAATGGATCAACGTGAAATTTTAGGTTTTGATTTAGATATTGAGGAAACAGCCTTGTACGATGAGCTAAAAAAGGTAATAAAAAAACATGGTCTTAGTTATGAACAAATAAATAGGGTCATCACTGTAATTGATGACCGCTATTTTGAAAATGCGGTTACTAAAAACCATACTTTTTCTCAATGAGTTTTTCAAGTTCATCCTTAAATTTTTTAATGGGGTATTTTTCAGCAGTTTCTTTAGATGCACCCAAAATAAAGAATGATGACGCAAAACCTTGTACCGCCCAAGAGCTATCAATAGATTCTTGGACAATTGATAATAATTTCCAACCATGATCAAGCAAAAGATTTACAAGCTCTGTATCACTAGCATCAATTTTTTCAACTCTATCAACATCATAATTTAGCAACATAATCACCTCGCTTTTACGAATAGTATAACAAAGAATAGGAGCAAAAATATATGAGTAACGATTTAGATGTAATAGCAGATCAAATTATAGTAGCAGTGATTGAACCGTTTTTACCTGCGTTGTATGAATTTCAAGAAAGTACAAAAGATATGATTAAAAAAAATGCAAGAACTTATAAAGAAGCAATGGACTTGCAAAGAATGATAGATTCTAAAGTCGACAGCATTTTGTTAGATGTCTTTGGTAATGAGGACACCACGAGAAAGGATAATGCGTTTAGATTACTAAGTGCGACTTTATTATGGACGTACAAAGAAATAGAAAAAGAAGCTATGAATCAAGAAATCAATCCATAGCAAAGTTTGTTGTAAATTTTAGATGTATGCATAATGCTCTTTTAAAATGTCATAGGCAGCATCAACGGCTCCTGTATATGTGGAACTGTTTTGTTCTTTCTCTATAGCGGAGAAAAAGTTTCGTAATTTATTTACAAAACTCAAGAAATAATTGTTCTCACCAAAAACAATCAAAATGTCTGCTTTCTCTGCTTCTAATCGGAGTAATTTTAAATGCGCATTGAGTTCGTTTCTGCTAAGGGCTTCATGCTTTACGCTGAAATGAAACCTTATCGCCGAAGCATTTGCCATGATACTTTTAGCGCAGCATTTAGCTTCATCTGAATAGATAAATTTCATATAAATATCACCTCACTTAAAAATATTATACCAAGAAAGGAACATAAATATGAGTAACGATTTAACACAAATGACACAACGATCTTTAGATGAACAAGTCATCGGAAATTTAAATAGATTGCAAGAGCAGGGATTAGAAATGCCACCAGGTTATAGTCCACAGAATGCATTGAAAAGTGCTTTCTTTGAACTAACCAACAATTCAGGAGGAAACCTTCTTCAGTTGGCAGCTAACAATCCAGAAACTAAAACATCTATTTCTAACGCTTTGCTTGATATGGTCATCCAAGGATTATCGCCAGCTAAAAAACAATGTTATTTCATCAAATATGGAAATAAAGTTCAGCTTATGCGCTCATATTTTGGAACCATGGCTGTATTAGATCGAGTAACTGGAGGGGCAGATATAACGCCTGTTGTAGTAAGAGAAGGCGATGTATTTGAAATTGCTATGGATGGTCCCGACTTAGTTGTTGCTAAACATGAAACGTCCTTCGAAAACCTAGACAACGACATTAAGGCTGCTTATGTGGTTATTAAGCTAGCAAATGGTAAAGAAGTAACAACCGTCATGACGAAGAAACAAATTGATAAGTCATGGAGCAAAGCAAAAACAAAAAATGTTCAGAATGATTTTCCAGAAGAAATGGCAAAAAGAACTGTCATCAATCGAGCTGCTAAATATTTAATTAACACCAGTAACGATAATGATTTATTTGTACAAGCTGCTAAAGACACACTCGAAAATGAATTTGAACGAAAAGATGTGACACCAGAGCGAGAAGAACAAACAGCGGTACTCGAAGAAAAAATATTTACCAACAATAAAAAAGTTATTGAGCAAGAAAACGACATTGAACAAGCCAAACCAGTTGAAAAAGATGATTTAACGAAAGTGGCGGATCAAATTTTAGAAGAACCAGTTCAAGAAACTTTAGATGTGATGGCTGGTTATGAACACAATCAGAAAGAGAGTGAAGCTGATGTCTCAACGATTGAAGAAGACGATTATCCTTTCTGATGAAAATTATTATTCACAAGAAGCGGACCTAGCTTATATGTCTGTCTCTCAATATAAAAAATTTCTTGAATGTGAAACTGCAGCTCTTGCCAAGTTAAAAGGTGAATGGACACCAGAGAGTGATCCAAAAGCATTGCTAGTTGGTAATTATGTTCATTCTTACTTTGAATCACCAGAAATTCATGAAGCATTTAAAGAAGAAAACAAAAGCAAGATGTTTTCTTCAAGAAAACCGTTTGGTCTACTGAAAGATTTCCAAATTGCGGAGCAGATGATTGAAAGATTAAAACAAGAAGAAGCCTTTTTAAATATTTATCAAGGCGAAAAAGAAGTGATCGTCACAGGTGAAATTGGCGGTGCAATGTGGAAAGGGAAAATCGATTGTTTAAATTTAGAAGAAAAGTATTTTGTAGACATCAAAACAACCAAAGATATGCATGAGAAGAAATGGGATGAACGTTTAAACAGAAAAGCAAACTTCATTGAACGCTTCGGTTACGTGTTACAAATGGCTGTATATTGCGAATTGCTTCGTCAACAATATGACAAAAATTTTCTTCCTCTCATTGCAGCCGTTTCGAAACAAACACCTAGTGAAGCAAAACTAATCACTCTTAGCGAAGAAAAAATGATTTACGAATTAGAAGAATTAAAAGAAAACATCGAGCATGTTGTGCGAGTGAAAAAAGGCGAAGAAGAACCAATCAGTTGTGGGATTTGTGAATATTGTAGAGGACACAACAAAATTACCAATTTTACCAGTATGGACGATTTATAGGGGGGTGCATAACGAATGAATACTGGATATATAAAATTGTATCGAAAAGTGACCAATTCATTCGTTTGGACCAATTCTGATATGTTCAAGCTTTGGATACTCTGTTTAATGAAAGCAAGTCATGAAGATAGGAAGTTTTTATTTAATTGCCAAGAAGTCCGCTTGACAAGCGGACAATTCGTCACGGGAGCCCATGCGATAGCAAAAGAGTACAACGAAGGAGTGTCGAGTGACAAAGCAATTGCATGGCGAACGCTATGGAGATGGCTTAAGAAATTTGAAAATGAAGAATTATTGACAATCCAATCAAACGCAAGATACAGCGTTATAACAATAAAAAATTGGTCTGATTATCAATCGAGTGACAAGCCGTTGACAAGCCAAAGACAATCGAGTGACAAGCCGTTGACAACATACAAGAATGAAAAGAATGAAAAGAATGAAAAGAATGTTGTAGTAGTAGAAGAGCAGCAGTCAGTTTTTCAACTTTATCAATCAATTTTTGGAATGCTAAATTCGGTCACTACTCAAAATTTAGAGTACTGGTGTAATGATTTATCAACTGAATTAGTAAGTGAAGCTTTAAAAATTTCCGCAAAATCAAATGCTAGAAATTTCAAATACACTGAAAGTATTTTGAGAAATTGGGAACAAGAAGGCGTTAAAACTTTAGATGATGTAAAAGCATTAGCCGTAAAAAGAGAACGTACTACAACCAAGCAACAGAAATCAAACACAGGTCATTCGGATTACGATGATCTTGGATTTTAGGAAGTGAAAGAATGCAGTCAGCATCAGATGGATTTTCAAAAATGATTAAAACGTTGCTTTATATCACACCGGATCCATGTCCAGAGTGCGGAGGAAATCTTTATGCTTGGCGTGCAAAAAACAAAGATGGGTCTGATAGGTGTCCGCCAACTTGCATGAAATGTGGATATAAAGCACGCAAAAAAGCAGAAGATCTCGAAACAGAGAAAATGTTTAACGATAGTTTGAAAGCCAGAGCGATTAATTACTTGAAATATAGCTCGCTTTATACCGACAAAAAATTAATTAATTGTCGTTTTAAAACTTACAAAACAGTAGACACAGAAACCAAGCTTGCTTTTGAAATTGCAAATCGAGCCACAACTGAAATTCTTTTGAATAAACCAATTCATATGATTCTTTCAGGCAAAAGCGGTGTTGGTAAAAGTCATTTAGCTATGTCAACGGCTTGGGAAGTGTTGGAGAAATCAAACTATGATAAACGTTGTCTGTTCATTAGCTATGCGGAACTCTTAGAACAGCTAAAATTTGCGATGAATGATGAGCAAGCCAGAAAAGAGATAACAGGTAGTTTGATGGCAGAAATCAAAAGCGCAGATTTAGTTGTTTTAGACGACTTAGGGGCCGAGTTAGGCGTTAAAGGGAACGACAGTACCAACTTTAATAACGACACCTTAAATCGCATTGTAGAAGCTCGGCAGAATAAAGCAACAGTATTTACAACGAACTTAACTGGTAAAGAAATGCGTCAAGCCTATGGTGAGAGAATCCTTTCTCGCATCATGAGTAATTCACAAGGATTCGTGATGACAATTGAGGGGACATCAGACAAACGAGTAGCAGGTATCTAAAATATTATTTTTAGCCAATATATTCAGCGTAGAGCAGTTTTACAATCAAGTGAATATAAATAGATGCAAAGAAAGAAAAACGGCTTAAAACGCATTTTAAAGCCTTAAAAACAAATCGATAGAAAGGGGAATCATTCAATGCCGTATGTAGTGAAAATTTCAGCCTATCTTGGTAAAGATGGTCGACCAGTAGCCAATTTAAAAGATGCTGTGCTATTTGAGCAAAAAGAGACAGCAGCTATTGCAACAATCGTATCTGGCGTAACCGTTTCAGAAGTAAAGGAAGCCATTATAATGCCAGAAAAACCGAAGAAACATATAGGGAAATCTATTAAACGGATTGATAAGAAGGAACCGACCGAAAAAGCTACCAAAAGTAATCAAGCCTGGATGAAAGGGGCTAAATAAGAATGAAGTGTGTTAGATGTCAAGATCAGCGCGTGATTTGGGGCAAAGACAGATTTAATTATGCAACACCTATTCCATGTCCTGAATGCAACAAAGATGGAAAAGCAGTTCGAGCGGAAACTGCGACCAAGGAAAGGGAGTTAAAACAATGCAATCACCAACAGCCCTGAATAAGCGAGGAAACAAAGTCACGATTGATGGTTACACATTTGATAGCCAGAAGGAAGCTAACTTTTATACAAAGTTTGTCAAAAATTGTGGGTTACCTTTTGAAGTTCATCCGCGTTTTAGACTAACCGAACTTACACCAACTGCGGATGGTATAGGCAAAATTTCGGCGATAGCTTATTCACCTGACTTCATCATAAAAAACTTAGATGGGAGTTGGAGACATGTCATTGATATTAAAAACTCTTTTGGCGTGTATGGTATTGACCAATCCGTTAAGCTTCGTTTTCGTCTATTTGCCCTTCGATATGGTCATCCAGTTGAAGCGATTGTTGTTCGTGCTAGAGATTTTAAAGTGATCACACAAGGTGTAACTAAGCCTTTAAACGAAAAAAGACCATTCATAACCGATAATTTCGATTACGAATGGAAAGATGCAACTAATTATTAAACGAAAGTAGGAAAATAAAATGACAAAACAAGTAAATTTCAGACCAGAAGTGAAAAAAGTGACATCTAAATCAAACGGAAATATCGAAGTACTATTAGTGGTTAGCAACGCTTCATTAAAAGGAAAATATGAAAGTTTAAACGAATTTTTAGGCAAAACAGTATCAACGACCATCGAACCAGAAACAGTAGAATACAAGGTACCAGTTAACAAACAGACCAATAAACCGAATGTCGAATATATTGTGAATAACGACGGAACAGTTGAAGTTCTAAAAGAAGAACAAACTTCTTTAGAAATGGGCGATGATGTGCAAGAAGTCGAAGAAGTTACTGTGCAAGTATCGAAAGAAACCATTGACGAATTCATAAAGAAAGCAACGACTATCGAATGGCCAGAATCAGTAACAATCAACGTTCGTGGCGTGTTGCATCGAATCGATGAAGGTGAAGCACTAGAAGAAATTGCGGCTGATCATGATGTTTCAGTTGATAATCTAACCAATCAAGTAGAAATCGCACGCCAACATTTTGCGCCATTTGCTGATTCTTGGAGCAAAAACAAAGAGAACATCATTTTCCCAGAAAAGACAGTTGAAGATGATGAAGAAGAAATCGAAGAATAATCTCGTAGAAAGTGAGTGTTCATTTTGCTTGAGATTTATTATACGCCAACATCCGCTATCATTGCGGATGCTCTGGCTAAAACATATGAAGTCGTTTCTTTAGACAAAGCTAGAAATATTGCGAAGAAATTTAAGGCTAGTTTAAAGCAGAAAACAGACCTTTATGTAATTGAAAGTATTTTGATTGATGCTGGTTATAAAAAAGAGTCAGTGAATTTGTAGAAGGGAGTGGAGGTTTGGTCGACCACAAAGAATTCTTTACTCCTTTGAAATATGAAATTTTTAGATTTATTTGCAGGCATTGGCGGTTTCCGTTTAGGGATGGAATCAGCCGGTCATGAATGCATAGGTTTTTGTGAAATAGATAAGTTCGCAC